>Ga0247832_1002739_pt1 | contig 26090 bp, 17 predicted proteins | sample LaCruzMarch2015__10_FD_192407 | JGI IMG/M metagenome (GOLD analysis project Ga0247832, IMG submission 192407) | Freshwater microbial communities from meromictic Lake La Cruz, Castile-La Mancha, Spain - LaCruzMarch2015_4m | ecosystem: Environmental > Aquatic > Freshwater > Lake | place: Spain... | reverse complement strand
CCAAGACAACGATGACGACGACAACACCCACACCTCCAACCAGCATTAAACCATAACAACAGCACCCCCACCTCCAACCAACCCTAACCTTGATATTACTGAAGTACTGTGATTTCCTTCTCCCTCCAGGTATTGCAACGCCGCATGCCAGAGGAATCATTGGCCGACGCATAAAAAGCAATGCAAGATACAAGCCGCCAAACTACGCGAGGATGCGCTGTTCAAGGACGACCCACCGCCTAAAGAAGACTGTCCAATTTGTTTCCTACCAATGCCAGAAAATTTGATAACTTGCGTCTCACTTCCACCCGCAACAATATCATCCGTACCAATTGCCGATCTTGTTAGTGCAAATGAAGAGTTGTCAAGTAAACCAACAGAGCAATAATTTTCATGTTGCGGGAAATCGATTTGTGCTGGATGTGTCAACTCTTTGCCTAGAAATGGTGGGGCGTGTCCTTTTTGCAATGCAGAGAGAAAGGGCAAATCAGTCGAAGAAATATTTGAAGAACTTATTAAGCGGGTGGAGGCAAAGGATGCCGGTGCAATATATGTCCTGGGTAGTTATTATCGCCAGGGATTAGGAGCTTTGGGAAAAGATTTGGAGAAGGCAATTGAATTATGGAAACAGGCAGCCGAGCTTGGTTTTAGTAAGGCGCATTTTCACTTGGGTATTGAGTATCATAATGGGGGAGATTTGAAGAAGTCCAAGTTCCACTATGAAGCCGCGGCTATGGCAGGACACGAGGTGGCACGATTTCACTGTGGATTGGAAGAGCATGATTCAGGAAATTATGAAAAAACTTTGAAGCATTTAAAGATTGCTGCTTCAACTGGACAATACCATGCTATGGATGAACTAAGGCATTTGTTTGAAACTGGTGTTGTCAGTAGAGAATCAATCGACTCAACTTTGACAGCTTACAATAATTCCTGTGCCGAGATGAGAAGCGAATCACGAGATGCTTACATCCATGCCATGAACGGAACAATGTAAAGTATGAATAACACCTAACTGAATTACGCTAGTCAGCATAAATGTATGAATATGAGGAGGTTGAAGAATGCATGATATTATCAAAGAATAATTTTTAGAGAGTGGATCTCACTGAAATGATGTACTAAAATCTTGCCTTCTATCAACTAAATCCTCCACACTTCCTTCACATACTACTATCAGCCATATCATGCTGTTGAATCCTTTTCATTGATTCCTTCTTCATCTTTGTACGATAATCCTTCCAACACTTGGTCAACCGCACAAAGAATTCATTCATTTCACCTTCACTCATCCCCACGGCACAAGCTGCTGTCATGTAGGCATGGGGGTAGGTATCATGTGAGCTACCATAGCCGATAAAGTTATGACTAGATATGTTTTTGTTTTCATTACGTGGGACGATGCGTGTGCCACTTATACAGCGAGTGAATAGCATTGAACCAAACTTGGTAATTTGCTTGCTTTGTTCGGCTTGTCGTATCTGATTTGAGTCATTATTGATCATGCTGATATCGGACGCAACAACAAGATTGTCAAGAGTGATCCCGAATGATATAGTATTCCGTGGACAATTTAATATTCGTTCATCAAATGTTATCGCGACCTCTTCCAGTTTCCGACGAAAATCGTTTAGTAATTGATGTCTTTCCTCTAATATTCTCTTGTACCCATCTAGTCCCATTGATAACAAGGTAATAAATAAATCAACAATTGGTGATGCAGATGCTCGACCAGGATAGTTCTGACTTATCGTATCGATTACATTTGGATTAGGTGACATTATCAATGCCCCTCCCACGGGAACTAAAAAGTTTTTATCAGTCGAGCAAATGATAGCATCAACACGTCCTATAATGCAGGCACGATTTAGAAGTTTGTTCGTTAATTGGCATTGTAGTCCGTAGGCATGATTGATTACATGTGATATACCCACACCACCGTCTTTAGCATTACCAGTGTTCCAAGTTTGAATGATTTTAGCTACTAAATCAACTTCATCTGGCACACGTGGACAAAAGCATGATGTTGTGGTCAGTACCGCAAGTATACGATTGCCGTGCTCATCTAATGCTGATTTCAATGCATCTAAATCTGTTGATACCTCGTCGGTATCGGGTTGTGCCTTGGTCGGAAGCACGATGCAAAGTAAACCCGCAGTAAGGATGGCCTTGTAACAACTCTTTTGATCTATCCGTGACCAAAGTACGATATTTCGTTCTACTACATCATCATCGCATTTGCTATTCACAGACTCTGATGTATTATCCAACCTTTGTGCTCTATCACGCAATCCTGACAATACAAGAGCCATTGTCATGCCAGTGCACACGGGCAGCAAGGTCCCAAATGCTGCAGGTCCCGAGGGTTGATTATCTCCCTTCCCAACTGTACCATCTAACCCTGCACCTCTCCGTACGGCGTCCAATGTCAAACGTAGCGTCAAGCGTAACAGTGCACTACTCCCCACAGCCTTCGGTTGGGCCTCCATAACATCGCCACTTCGGCCAATGCCATGACCCAAACCGTAATGACGTTGAGATACGAGTGGACTGTAGATCCGTCCCTCTCGTTCACCAGCGCCTGTCCATCGATGTGAAAATGATGTTGAGGATGACGATGATGCTTGTTGGCATTTTACAGTCTCCTCACAATTCGTATCCAATACACTAAGCTCAAACAGTAATCGTTGAATTTGTACATCGGTCCATCCGACGTTCGGTAGACGTTTGTGATGAAAGAGCGCCTTCGTTTGCGCGTTACTCGACAGGAGGTTCGATAAACCTACTGCAGTGTGATTGTTTGGGATTTGGAGTGATGCGAAAAGCGTGGGTATGGTGCCGGCGTCCATGCTTGCAGGAGCTCCCGGGCGGAAAAAAATAGCGCCAAGGATTTTTGGTCTGCAACCAAAATTCAAAGGCTGATTATACCTATGTCGGCCGGGGGCAGCAATGCCGAGGTCTTCGTCTACACGGGGCCGGGTGGAGTCGATGTTCCCCAATATGTAGTACGCGTTCGGATTGATTCCTCCGTCACGTCGATCCCCGAAGAAGCATTTTACGAACGCAAGAAGTTGACCGAGGTGGAGCTGTCTGAAGGCCTCGTGGAAATTGGGGAATGGTCCTTTGCGAAATGCGACTACTCGATAACGAAGATTAACATCCCCACCTCACTCAGGAGAATTGGCACTGGTGCCTTCTATCGATCTCTACGTTGTCCTATTCGTCTCGACGATGGCATTGAAAGCATTGGAGCAGCCGCATTTCTTAGCTGCATCTTCGCCAATTTTAGAATCCCGCCCCTCATCACAGTGATATTCGGATATTTATTATCCAACTGTAAATCCATGTTTTCTCTGGAGCTCCCAGAAAACGTAACGGAGATTGGGAAGGAATCATTCGGCGATTGCAAAAGCCTACGAAATGTGGCCATACCACCCAATGCTGCTCTAGCCGATGATGTCTTTGTCAATGTAGAAATTAACGAGAGAATGAATCAAGATCTGGAGGGCGAGTCTGTTGAGTTGCAGCGCTTGGTCAAGAAGAGCTGGTATACGGATCTTCAGCAGCTGTTTGGTCTGGAACGTAACATCGTACAACAGCTGAGACATCGATTTGATGAGCTGCCTGTCCACAGTGTGGTCTACTACCAGTCGTATAATCAGGATGTGCTGCATAGACTGCTTGCTGCAATAAACTTGAGATCGCGTCAATGTCGGACATTACGGTATAAGCTGGATTCAACCGGCAATCAACAAGATTGTCTGGGGATGACTCCTCTACATATCCTTGCTTGCTCGTCCGTACACAATCTGGAGGTGTACCGTTTTATTGTTGCGAAGTACCCTGCAAACCTTATTACTGAAGATAGATGGGGGGCTCTACCACTGTTGTATGCATTTTGGGGGGCCGCACCAGCTGAGATTATTGATTTCTTACTTGATAGCTATCAAGCACTCTACCCGAGTCACGAATTCAACTGGACGATGATGGTGGAGACCATGGGAAGGACTGATACACCAAAGGAACGTATTGAGAATCTACTTTGTGTGAAACAAACACACTTTCCTGAGCAGTCAATTGATTGGGAGTATTTACTCAATGATTTTGTCAAGCCTTCAAATTTCTACACGAATGAACTGCTTCAACAACATTTGCGCTTTCTCATCATGTGCGGCTTGTCGACACGCGTGGCTGCTCTTGCTTTCATTGTTTGGCGTGATTATGTCACGCAAATGATTCATACTGCTGATTTTGATTGGGAGGAGGACAACTCGGGTATTTTGAATGGAATTCGAGATAAGCTTGCCCATTTTGAAGATGAGCTCCCTAAACTGAAGGAGGTGACAACCATTCTCGAGCTTGCATTGTGGAAGATGAGGATCAATGAGAACAGTAGCCAACATACAACAATTGGTCGCTGGAAGAAAATCAAGACAGAAGGAACAAGTATTCGACAGCAATGCCGTGTAACATGTGGTGCTGACGTTATCATTGGGCATGTGTTACCGTTTCTAATCTCTACTGGAGATGATGATTCTCTTTCCTAAAATTCGACTTATGAGACAACAACGTTGCATGATTGTTACAATTCGTCTAAGAACTCACATATTAGTGTATTATTCTCTATAATAAACAAGCAAACAGATACCACATATATTATCCTACGTGTTCTTTGACACCTCACTCATCTTAACATCTTGCCGCCTGGAAGATTGTGTGTACAACTTTTTCACTGATGGAAGCATCAAGTCCATGGATGTGTTGCTAGTATGCAGAGTCAAATGCCCCCCAGATTTATTAGCCGGACTCTCCAGCGAGTAATCCTCAATTGTTGGGAGCACAAAACTCTCTTCCTGGAAGGCGCTTTGATTGAGCATAGTTGAGTGTTGTGCAACATTCGTGTAATACGAATTATTAGAACTGCTTTCCTGTGATGACATGACGAATCTACTCGCCGGACTATTGGTTTGGTTAGAATACATGATGAGACCCTTAGCCTTTCCATCTACAATATAACCAGTCGTCCCTTGCTGGCTTTGCCGCTTGCGAAATGATCTATTGACATGGCTTCCCCTAGGTGGCTTAGCGGGGGTAACGTGCGGACTTGGCGCCAGGCCAGGAAGTTGAGAGATGTTTAAATGCCCCCAGTATGGACTGACGGGTGGGTACTGGCCGAGGCCCCTGTCCGGTGTATGGGCTGAAGTAGCGTGGAGCATGTAAGGGTCATGAGAATGCATACTGTTATTTAATATCATTCCCTCGTGGAAGCTCCCATTAGGAGGATGGTAGTATCCATTGTAGTAGTGATGGGGGTGCCCGTACTGATCGTTATAGTAGCCCATAGGAGGTTGAGTAGGAGGTGGATATTGGCCGTAGCCTTCATACTGCTGTGGAGGGTAACCGTACCCAGGAGGCGGGCCATAAGCGGGATCAAACCCCGGAGGAAGGCAGTAAGCGGGATGCGATGAGTACTGGTGTCCAAAAGCATCATGGTGAGGATAAGGATTGTCTGCCGTTGACCTCTTCCTGCTCTCAATGGCCGCACGAAGATGACTCTCATCCATCCACGCAGTACTTCTATTCATGGAGCTATTGATACTGATACCCGATACTTGTGTCAAGTATTGCTGCTGATCCGAAGAACTCATGCTACTATCGCCCACTGCTGTCGTCGAAGTCTCCTCTCCTCTCTTCTTGCCCAACTTATGTGTCGGTGCATCCTTATAATCGTAGGCGTCCCTCCCAGCCTCATCTTTTGCCACCTGCATAGCTTTCAAAATCTTATCATCAATCTGACTCCTTAGCAACGAACTCTGGATGTCATTTGCTTCCGACAAGCCAGCAAGCTTCTGACTTGCTACCAGGATGCGCAGTGTCTCCTCAACATTGGGGTCTTGGTCGGTCCAAGTTTCGAAATGACTGAGTGCAGAAGTCCACTCCTCCGAATCGTATTTCGACATGAAGGCAAGGTGATCAGAAACGTTGCATACCTCCTGACGGAGGAAGAAAGAAACGTTCGATGTGGAGCTCTTTACATCGATTCCATTCCGTTTGAGCTTCTTGATGCACTTCGCAATAAATTTGTGATAATGTATAAGCGGCCACAGGTATCTATAATGAGAAAACAATCGAGAGAACGTGTGAGTGACAAGAAATGATCAGTTGAAGATAATGATTGTAGTGGAAATAGACAAAGGAGATAACTGACCTCCACCGATTATTATGCACAACCGGTTCTACCCAGGGATTCTTCCCACTCTTCGCCTCCCACCAGCTCCGTCCTGGTTTCCAAAGCTGTGTCCTCGATGTCCCTCCAGCGATAGTTTCAAGGACGACGTCCTTCTCCCCGATTGCCTCATAGAATGTCGGCAATAAATTCGTCGAATGATTGATTATAACCTCCTCGGGTGTGCGTGATGCAATAGCCGCCATGAGCCACCATTCCTCATCCAATAGTGCCGCTCCTAGCAGTGGAGAACAAGATGCGGAGGGATTATTGCTTGGAGCGAAAATAGAATAATCGTTCTCTGTACATTCATTCATTTCCAATGCTTCATTAGGATTCTTCTCCTCGGACAAACACGCAATAACAAGGACGCTATTGCGCTCCTCCTTCGGGTTTGGATGGACGTGGATCTTACCATCCTCTGCCGTCACCCTGTTCCTACCCGCGACGAGCTTACCGTCCACAAGAGAAAGTTCCCTAGGAAGGCAGCTTGCCTTGACGGACGATTTCATGACATCTTCATTACCATCGTGCACAGACCCATCATTGTAAACACTTCCCCGCGGATCGGTCATTACCGCGTCTAATGCCTCCTTGTTGATATCTCGAACGATACTGTAAAATGAGACACGGTCGATGAGGCCCTGACTCAGTGTCCCACGCAATGCCTCGTGCAGGTGAAAGTGTGGCATGGATATACTCGCGATGTTAAGTCCATTCTCTAGCTGGAGCGCCGACTTGGACGACAATGTGCCTGACATTGTCTCACCGTCCAACCCCGAGACAGAAGTGGGAGAGGGCTTTGTTACAGTGGAGGAGAGAGCAGATGCATCCCCCTCATCATCCTGACAATGCTGTTGCCGCGATGGCGATCCCACAACTGCCAGCATGTCAAATGTATCACTTAACTTCCTCCTAGCTTCGTATCCCACTGGAGCCCCTCCCCCGTCGGAAGACGACGAGAGACCATCCCTTTCTCCTTCTAATGACCGACGAATGGTTTTCATCTCAATATCATTCGCAGCATTGTCATGACGGAAGGGAGAGTTATCATCCCCCGAAGATGAGTCGCACTCAATCGCACTTACGTCCAAAGAATTACTATTGTCCATCCGGTGGTTGTTCGCCCGACCATTATTATCAACAAGAATGTGTAGCTCGTCCTCATCGGACGAACCGTCTTCGTTATCATTATTTGCACCACCTTCCTCATCAGAAAAACGTTGAAGAATTTCTGATGCATTGATACTTTGGATCTTCTCTAGTCGGTAAGGCTGGCTTAACATCATCGTCTTTGGCGTAAGGTCTCCCTTCCCCGTGAATTGACTTTGTCCATGAAGGTTGTGATGATACCCACCAAAACTATGATTGTGCTGTAAGGTATTATTCGAGCATCGTCCCCCCATACCACCGCCGAGTCTTACAGGACTTGATTGCGGGGATGGGAAGAGGGGGGATTCAAAGACGGATGTTGGACAAGATAAAGATGGTCGGATATAGTTCGGTATCCATACCGATCCGGAAAGTGAATCACCATAGTCCTCATCATCTCCTCCTTCGGGTATTATTATCTCATTATTGCTCGACGTTCGTGGCCTGTTATTATTCCAATCAAGGAGACCCTTCCGAGGGACTCCCCCGCGAGTAGGCGAACCAATTATGGGGGAATATCCCTTTCGTCGAAAAACATCACTCGGATCATCTACCACAATGTTGTTGCTTGACATGTTCGTCGGAACGACGTCATATATGCGTCCTCCTCCATGATGATCTACTAATGAATTCGGGTGCGGACATGATGACCTTCCATCTCCAACATCTAACCCTTGCGCCAACGTCGTTGGTCCACCATTGTTGTTATTCTGCTCGAGCAACATTCGCAACGAATCACCTAAACTTTCGTCGTTCGATCCAAGTCGAGATCGCAGACACTGGAGTCTTTCATTGGGCGAGTCGTTATCCCGGGATTGTTTTCTCTCCTCTTCGAGTAAAATTTCATTGAAATTGGTCGATTGAACAACCTGACGATTCGATGCACCTCCCCAGGCTCCCAATGAGTTGGCCGAGGATGTTGCGGCTGCTGTCATGTTGTGGGAAGCGTCACCAACACCGGAATCTCCACTCCCGCCGCCACTGTTGAGGGAAGGCGCCGAGGGTGAGCCGCCAATCGTGACTTTCCCCCCAGTGCTGTTGCCCGCACCGTTCGAACGTCCACGGATTAGACCGAGCCGCTTAGTCATTGGAGAGCCGGAATTAGCATTCGATGACACGGAAGCTGGCGACGTTGCACCACCCGAAGACCCAGGAGGCGGAGGCGGTGCGATACCACGTCCTCTGGTCGTCATTGCTATTCGTCTACACTTGAGACTCTTCCCTCCTACAGTGCTCGTATGCTGTCCTTTATTCTCAATTCCAACTTGTTGTCGTAAGTAGCATGGATCGTCATGTTTCGTTCGGATCGTCAAGTTTCGCGTTGGCTGGGTGACTCCAGAAAGTCGACACCAGAATTTTAAATTTGCTACAGCTTTCAGAACATTATTCTCAATTTTCAGGCACTTCAGTCGAGTCACCTAGGTAGGCGACACATTGTACGTTTGAGGTATTTGTTATGAAGATATTGACCTGAATCTACTTCCCTTCCGTTGCATCGCCGATTTCTAACCTCTTTCTGAAGTTGTGTACGGGATTGTCTAAAATTCCTGCTGGGCCTCATGTGAATCTCCTAAAGGCACAAAAACACCACAACATAGATTGTCATAGTTGTGCTTGTGCAACGATGAGGCGTATTACAATGATGATGTACCCATAAAGTTATATTATTTTGACTTTACTTCCAATCTCCGCAGAAATACCATCCTTGAAAAGAACTTTGCATTTTCCCATTTTACCAAATGAGCCAACTAATTGTCCCTCTTCATTAGTTGACATAGCAAGCACATTGCGTCCCTTGTGTTGATTGATATTGTCCTCCATGGAAAACAGCCCCGAAACAATTGCCACAGTGTGCTTACCATTGTGTATTAATACTTCACCTTTGATACTCTCAATATCTCCAATTGAACGGTTCATAGGCTTTGTAGCATTCTCTGTCATTGCTTGAGAATTTCCATTCTTGCCTTTGCTATTCTTCTTCTTCTTCTTTATTTTCACCGGTGGCTCAATTAGTAGACCAGTCCTTGCGGGTGGGAGGGTTCCATCCTGATGTATGGCCTTTTTAGGGTCATTGGCATAGCGTTTAAACCGCAGATACAACGCGTCACCCTCACAAACGTCGGTTCCTCCTGGAAATCTAACACGAAATTGACCCGAGGTTCCGAATGATGATTGAATGCTGCCAATATCACCATTGTCTGTATGGACCAATAGACCAACAAATTGTGTCATATTGGTCTCCTTTTTGAATAAGTCAGAACCATATACTTCATATCGAACAATCTTGCCATCATCAGTGCGTTTGTAAGGATCCCCTAGCCGATCCACAATTCCAATTTTTTCCTTCTTCGTGTATGTCTTCAAACGGCCATTATCCTTGATATCATCGCATCTCTCAACTAATCGACCAGAAAATGCTAATCGACATGCACTGGCATTCACTTCTGAGTCCAGTCTTGATCCAATGACTAAAGAGTCCATTGGACAATACACAGGAGTTAAAAATTCAAGTCTTGCCCAATGCAAGGGAGGAAGAGTGTCAGCTTTCAAATTTCCATGTTGCAGTGATGCATCAGACGTATTAGTACTTCCGTTTGTTGGAAGTACATCAAGATAATTGTCCTGATGTAAGAAATCTTGATTCCAGTCAAACTTCAACAGTGGCAGCCCTGCCAAATCGGCCGACCCTCCCAATGATGATTTTCCAAATGCTGCTCGAGACAACTTATTGGCATTGCTCTCCTCCAATTTTGTGTGACCCTCTTTCATTTGCTCCTCCTCCTCCTGCTGTGCAATCTCACGTGCACCCCAGAATGTAACCGTGGCCATAACTGTGGTATGTCCGACGCTAATATGGAATTTGGCGCCCGAATTTAATCTACCCTTGAAGAACCGAACCTTGCGTACAACTGCAATCGCACCACGGATTAACTTTACAGTTCCCGGAGCAGCAATGATGCCACGTTCCATTAACTTGGCATCAAAGTTCGATACGCATATCCCAGCCCGATCACCCTGCTGAATAATATTTGCCTTACGTCGGAACATTTGTAAACCTTTAATCTTCTTCTGTGTGGCCAAGGTGGGAAATTCGACCATATCATTCGGTCGTGCACTCCCTGATAGGCAGGTACCCGTTAGGACTGTCCCTTGACCTTTCATTGGAAAACAATGATCGACGGCAAAATGGAATTGTTCAGGAGATGGTCGAGCATCTCGATTCGGTGCACGCATTTGTGATTGTAGTAAGCTAACAAGGCCATGGATGTTGTGCGTTGCGGTAACATTGTCAACAACAACACACCCGTGCTGCTGCTGATGATGGTGGTGATGCACTGACTCTCCTCCGATACCACCGGCAGAACCACCCACGGCGGCCACCTTCTCGCCACCCACACAAGCGCTAATCCCGATCATGTGTGCATTTTCAAACTTGGTCCCGCGTAATGCGGCCCTCATTTTCTTCTCCGCAATGCGCACTCGTTCCTCGCGTTCGGACTCGGGGAACATATCAATCTTATTCAATACAACGATCAAATTACGCGTCGTCATTTCAGCAATGACCAAACACTCGGCCGTTTGCGTTTGCATCCCCTTGGTTGCGTCGACGACTAGTAGTATCATATCAATAATTTGTGCCCCGCCGATGATTGTTCTAATTAGTGATGCATGACCGGGACAATCTACCAGTGTTACCTGCAGCAAGTCATACCTATTCTGCAACGACGTTGCGTCGGTGTTAGCGTCGTTGCCATCGTTAGTATTACCATTGTGCTTCGAATTGTTGGTAGTAGCAGTACCATCACCTAGTACAACAGTAGTAGTATTGGTCTTTCCACCGCTGCCGCTGCCATCACAATCATCGGCTACATCATCAACTGATGCGCACGCGATGGCGGCATCCTTCAAATGTTCTGGCAACGGTAACAAGAATGCAGAAAATCCCAAGTCTAATGTTATACCCCTCGTCCGCGATTGCTTCGATTTGTCCAATGCGGCAGTGGATAATACCGAACTTAGTATTTTGACCAACGATGTTTTACCAGTATCTACATGACCGAGCACGCCCACATTTAGATTTAGTATTCGCTCGGGTGGTATTGATTTAATTTGTTCTGGTGATAGTAGTATGGAAAGGTTGGTGGTGGTAGATGATGATGATGATGACGATGACGATGCAACGGAAATAGATGATCCATTCGTTGGTGGTGGTTTTATGGTAGTATGAGATGATATAGTCTTGGGCGAGAATTCAGGCGCCGATATGGATAATTTAGGATGTAGTATCTTTGTTGGTTGTTGCTGTTGTGTCGACCCTGGTGAAATTTCTGCACCATCACTACTCATTTCACCACTACCCATCTTCTCCTCCTCCTTCGATGATAATGTTTTTGCTGAAGTGATATTAGTTGCCGCCGGAGAATTAACATTGGACGAGTCGTCGTCCATAATTTTCGCCAATATGAGATTAATTTTCTCGAGCACATCATCTCTACCTTTTTCCGCATCCTTCATCTCCGTCGTTAATGTCGCGATATCGAGTTTCCATCGCTTCGCTCGTTCTAACACTTCGTTGTCAACCTCCTCCTTGGCTTTCATCTTGGGCGATATGACGGTCTTTTGCAAGTCGGATAACTTCGATCGCAAAGCTTCGATGCGGGATAGTGCGACTCGACGACGAGTATCGTGCGATAATGCCTCGTCTATAAAATCTTGCGGTGATGCTTGTGATGACGACACCGATGAAGAAGAGCTCTGATGAGCATGCCGTGGAGACGACGACGAATCATTATCAACATACATTGACAGTGCTCGACGATATATTTCAGGGTCGCCGCATTTGTCTACACGAAGATCGTTGATATCAATCTTATTCTTCATTGTTGTCATCTTCATTGTTGTCATCTTTCTACGCATACGGTCTCTAATTTGCGGGAACTCGGGTCGGCGAGGCGAAGTTTTCGTTATTGTTTGTAGTATTAATTACCTAATACAAACAATGACGTCGTCATCTCCAACGACGACGATTATCAATGTCGGTGGAGCCATCGCGCTATGGCTCATCGTAACGACCTCCACCTGCATATATTTGCTCCCTCCTTCCACATCCTCCTCTTCCACGGCACTCCACTCCAATAATTACTACCTAGTCCCATGTCTGCTCTTCTTCAACAATCTAAACATATTCATTGCCATGAGCGAGATATGCTTGGGATTCAACATTGTACATATCCAAAAAGACTATCTCGCACTACGCAAGCAGTACGCCCGGGGTACCGAATGGTCTGCCTGCGTGGCCTACTTGACCACACCCCTCACGCTCGCCGATCTATTCCTCACGCCTCAAAGTTGGTTGTGCGGAATGTGGTCGACATATTCACTATACGATCCGAGCTATTCCGATCGCGAATCATTCGGTTTCTTTATAGATTTTGGTAATGGTTTGTCCACCATCCCACCATCATTATTGGTGAATGCTGCTATACTTAAGCCGGATTGTATAATGATGTCATCATATTCGTCGTCATATCTATACGTTGGATGTATAGGGTTGGCAATGTATTGGCAAGTAATGTATGGGACTATTATATATCTACTGTCGTACATATACAATAAACGATATGTTGGTAAATCAATATTAGAAGTTTGTTTATTCGTCGGTTTGACGAATGGGATGTGGATAATCTTTCCGTCGTTGGGCATATATGCTTGCGTGTGTGTTTTAAAAGATGGAAATTTGGATATCTTCCAATGATAGAAAGACTGGGAATGTGTAATAGGTATGAATGTAAACAAGGAAACATGTATCACAGCATAACAAAACAAAATGCCCCCATGCTGGTATATCTTTGGAATACTTAAAAAATTCGTGTATCAACTACTACAAACACACTACACTCATGTATGGCTTATATCATTCAAGGGTAATGTCAATATCAATAACGCCAGTTTCACTTAGTTTGATGATCAAATCGTCGCGTTCGTTTTGATTCACTTTGAATGATACTATACTCTTACCAATACCATGCAAACGTATGTTCAATATCATTCCACGATAACGCAATTCCCTGAGCTCAATAGTGTCTGAAGCGGTAAATATTTTTTTCGATTTCATGGGGTGTGAGAAGCGTATACCATCTACATCCGGTCGTATACCAAATATACCATGATATATCATCGATATATACCCCGCGGCACTCCATAATTGACTCCGTCGTCCGTCTACATATGTTCCATTTAAATTGTAATACTCGGCAAATGTATTCCCAATCCGAGACAATGCCGTTATACCCCGTAAAGCATTCGTAAACAAATCTTCTCGCTTATGATGTGCCGCCGCCATGGCCCAATAACCCTGCACGAAAGGCCATAATCGTCCATTGTGATAATGTCGCGCAACTCTCCATTCCCAAACATTCGATGAATATTGGAATTGTGGCCATAAACAGGGTATGCCATACTCTTTCGTAGTATACGTTGATTCAAAAATCATATCATTGCGTTCAGTATCCTCTTCGTCGTCATCATTGTCAAATTCGAGTAATGCCAACGCCGAACCAAGACCTTCGGTATGATCCACCAATAAACCATATTCATCCTCAAAGTAGGCATAATTTTGTAATGTGGATGACCACAATCGTTGTTGTATAGTAACTTTTAACAACCTCGCCTTTTCTTCTAGTGCGTTAATCGTGATAGCGGATACAAACCCCAATTCCTTTCCCATCTTGGACGCATACTTGTATCCTGAATAATATAGCATGTTTGTGCTTAATGCCTTTGTCTTACCAACAAGATTACCACCACCATTCTCACTCGCTTTGAATATGTGTGTGTGTGTGATATATAAGATGGCAAAGAAAAAAACAGATGTGAGGGGAGAAATGGAATCGTATCATTATTTCACACGGATATATAATGAATATTTTAACAATAATGTTTTCGTACCATACTTTTCTGGATAACCGCTGTTGGATTCCAAGAAACTAGAACAGCCCAAGAATAATCCAGTATCCTCATCCAAGGCCTCTTGTTCGGCACGATCTAAACTGGCAAGCGTAACCTTATATGCCCAATGTAAGAATTCCGTATCACCGGTAACTAGATATAATGACCATGCCCCACGTATACCCACGATGGCGTCGGATAATATGGGCCATCCGCCAAAGTGAGAACATGTGTCCTGTAACCATACCAATTGTTCCTCTTCTTCGTCTTGTTGTTGCTTTCTTCCAGACGTCTTCTTCGTCTTCCATACCTCGACACTAGACATTAAACTTTGTTTTACCACTTGGGGGTGTAATATAGCTAAACCAAGTTCCGATGCGTACGAGGTATCCCTCGTCCATAATTGGACCCAACCAGAACCGGCAACAAAGTGTTCACATGCAATATTGGTCCCAATTTCACGTATTGCTAATAGATATGCTTCTTTAATAGGAGATGCATTATTTTTTGATCCGAGTAGTAATTGGGGTGGTGAATGAACCGTTAGTGCAAGCTGAGCCACCAAGGGTGCACCACTACCACTACTAATCATCTTCTTTTTACGATGACTTTGGAAAGCTTGAACAATGTGTATTCCGGGTTTGAGGAATTTCATCTTTCGTGTATCTAATGTTTCTTGTCCAAGACTGAATGTATGATTTAATAATTGACCATCATTGCCACGATCTTTTATATCACATGTGCCAAAATTATACAGTCTTATGTGATCATCACTATTATTGTTGATTATTGTAGATGACAATAGTAGCGGTTTCGGATTGTTGTTGTTGTTTTTGTTGTTGCTGCTGCTGCTGCTGCTGCTGCCGACAATGGACGAGACGTAATGTGCATCGATGTACATGTCCAACGCTACTGCTGCACTGCTGTCCTTGTTGTTCGCATAAGTTGTCGTCGCGGGTAGCGAGAGGGCAAATCCGAGAGGAACATTGGATAATATCTCGATAGGATCCAAGAGAAGTATGTCGTCACCATTGGCAGCATGATCACTACTGAAATATCTAACAACTATAAATAATACAAACAATGCCACGGCTACTCCTTGGATGAGAAGGATTTTAGAGTGGCGGTTCCTCTTTTCAAACGAATTACTATTCACGGCAGCACGACGTGCACTTGGCGCTTTCGTGCTAATCGATGACGACGGTGACGGTGATGTAGCATTCCGCTTTCTGAGCATTTGAGATTCCACCATGGTGAAAAGAGTTCACAACCGCCCGACGCCAATTGCCGGTGTGTAACTTAGTAAATTGAGATTATTAACAAAAGTGAGCTGCAAACAATGCTCGCTCCACGCTCTCTCTGGCTTGTTTCCTCTCACAAGGTGGTATTCAGTATTCAAGTGTGTTAGCACGATGACATATTATGATCATCTTTATGATCACATCACGAGACGGGATTACCCAGAAATTTGGCGCGAAACCTCCAACCCGAACTCATCATGCCCCACCTTTGCTTCACGCCGTTGACAACTACCACTCACCATAACATTTCGTTGGGAGATTCTACGTCATCATCAGCTGTGGAGAAAAGTACTTCTTTGTCAGCACCATTTTTATTTATACGTGAAGTGAATACAAAGTCATCCTTTGCATTGGAACTGCCAATTGCGTGGTTGCTTCGTGAAACAATTATTTGCGAAGGAGATGCTGATCTTGGGGAAGCTGAAGCATGTATATCTTCCTACAATACACATACATCGAACGATTCCATTGACGATTCAGCGTGCGAGACATTTCTGTTTGGTGGATTTGAATTAATTGCCAATGTCAAGACAGTGGAAGTTTATGCAGTTCGTTCATTAGATTCATCAACAACAACAACAACAACAACAACAACAACAACAGCAGCATTAGCAGACGGCGAGGAAACTTATCTAACAACTTGTAAAGGTTTACCGATGCGTGACCTCCCTGCACTACCAATAATACCTCATTGCATTGAAGGCACTACTACTGCTACTGCTACTACTACTATTGGTAACATACAAAATGGAGATGATGGTGAAGGCATTAACAAAACAACTGAACCAGAAAATGAATTATATTACAAGTTCATCTTCGTTTTGCCAGGTGGACCCAAGCCTATGGAAAGGGTAAGATTGAAATTCGTTCAACCAATCGACAACAAAAATCATGGTTCATTGATTATAATTGTCCGAACACTCAAGGTAAAAGGTCGATTGTCTGATGCCATGTCGTCACCAACTAAAGCTAAACCGACGCCTTCAATTATTGCAAATTGTAGTGAAGGGACGAATAGTAATGATATCATAAATGACCTTGCTACGGGCGGTGGGAACGGATATAATATGTCTACTACTGCTGATGGACAGTCAAAACCGATGGGGTTACAAATGGACCACCAACAACGACAGGATGTGTGTCAAATGATACCACAGGAAGTACGACAAATGATATCACCATCATTATCATCATCATCGTCGTCTCCATTACCGAGGGACTACTCATTGAGTATGAAACAGCAGCAGCAGCAACAACAACAACAGCAACACAATAATCATCATCAACACGAAAGGAATCAAGCTGAGATCATGTCGACATTGGCAGGTCTTGGAATGTTCCTTCGATCGTCTGAAGAACGTGTGACTATGAAAATAGAAACAATGTTAAGTAGTATGGAAACACGTATTAATGAAAGATTGGATAATTTAGTTGCACGAATAGATGAATTTGATGTGAGGAGTAAAGGATCGACTAATACATAATACAAGCAACGAACTTCGCGGATCATGATCCGCGCATTCAATCCTCTCTGTGGAACTTATTCATTAGTCTAACAGTGGTTTTTGTCTGCAGACTTCGACTTGGATTCAAGGGATTCGGCTTATCTCCTCCTCCTACTCTCAGTTCCAGATTGCAACGATTCAAGATCAGTTCTTATCGTTTGTCCTACTTTCTAATGGTGGAAGAATAAGCATTGGCCCGATCGGTCCTCCCGATCGATCCTTGGAAGAATTTCGAAATGCAAGCTCTGCAAATAACGGGCCGGAGAAGAGAACTCCTACCACTGATGGATCCTTACGAGCGTGAATGTATATACCCTTGTCATCCAAACACTCGGCAAAATCAGATGCAATAGTGGAGCTATCATCATCATCTTGGTGTTTAGTCTGTACAGCTAATTGGGCCAAGATGGAATGGTTGCTATTCTTCTGTCGAAATTCTCGAAGTAACTTGTCCATTTCACGTGGCAAAAGAAAGCTCTTATTCGCTGCACCACCCAGACTCCTCCTTGGGGTGTTGACAACAGATCGGAAGGATTGTTGCGTTTTTTGACTTCGAGCGGTGTGATGAGATTTTAAACTTGCCAAGCTTTCGACATCGCTGTCTCTCTTTGATGATACCTCCGCTAGACTTTGTGTGTCTCCTTGCTGCTTGTCTTTCCTCGTCGTCAACGTAGCTTTATGCGTTTCTGTCGCCGGGCTACCACTTCTTCTCTGTTTTTCATGATGAATTCCAATAGGCTTCGTTAGGTACGGCGAATTCGCAAATTCGGGTGCAATATTGAATTGTTTTCTCCCCCCAGATCCGGACGAGAGATTGAGCGGTACATTCATCGTACACTCGATGAGACACGAGTCCTAAATCTGAGCCACGGCCAAGACCGCAACCACTGCCTCGAGATAAACTCCTTGCGCCGCAAAATAAAATCCAATCCGCAAAAAACTTCAACATTTGAAAACTGTCAAAATGAAAATGATCAATTTTGTGGACGAAATCCAACGACGCAAAGCTGTCCAATCTCGAACAAGAGAGAAGCGGCCAATACAAATGTCATCAAATATCAGGAAGAAGACCGACATTCAAGTCCCAGAGCCAAGGCATCGAGTTGGTCCAAAGGGGATATCCTCCGGGATTTCGTTCAGGGACCTCCCGCCTGCATCGTTGGACGAAATCAAGAATGTTTGTGATCATTACAAGGAGAAATGTGAAGGAACGTACAAATCTCTTGCATCAAGATATGTATATCAAATGGCAACCGAGATTGACCAGCTAGTCGAGGCGCTCAAGGATAGTTCGATGCCAGGTCTTGTGACTCAAGGACAGTCGTATGATTTTACAACTGATGGCTCCACTACCAGTGTTTCCCCCCGTGAGATTGTTCGTCCACATTCGTTCAACAAGAATATGCGTCCGATGAGCAGCAGTCGCCCTCTACGCAACAACCGAGACAAGATGAATGTCCTTTCATTCAACGACAATCAACATCACGGACCAAGACCTCGCACTGCCGCGGCTGGTCGCAGGCCAAGTCATCTGTCCCGTCATCATAGACGGAATGCACAGGGAGAGTATCCCTTTGATCTCATCGATGCAGCAAGTGAGGATATTCCGGCAGTGAAACCTAAACATTTCAGATCACGGCAGGCCATTATATTGGAAGAACCTGCCCCACGTCGTCATCATCATCATCACCATTGCCACCATCACCGATCGACAGCTCCTCCGCGAAGGAGGGATGATTCGTCGCTTGCACACCACAATTTGGAAGACCAGAATGAGGAAGTTTTGCGTTGGTTAAAGGAGGAAATGAGACGTAGTCAGAACCTCATCGATCGATCGAAGCAAATTCATGATGCCGAGCTTGTGGGGGCCAAGAAGGAGGTGGATAAGGTGAAGAAGGCTGCCAAGGTCCTAATTAAAGCCGCACGCCAAAAAGGTACAGCGAAGTCGGATGCGGCTGTCGACAATGAGAGACGCCGGCGTCTTCGGAGTCAGAAGATGCTTGAGAGTTTGATCGACACTCATAATGCACAGGTAGATGATCTTAGGAAGGGGCGTAGTCGAGGAGATGGTAATCATGCCTGGTTCGAACCTTGGGGTGAGTTGCAGGACGACAGGACGGAGGTGTCATTCAACCAGTCGCACGCATCTGATTTGACAACAGTACTTGACGACCTTGCTGAGGAGGCTTACCAACAGTCAAGTATCGCTTAAAATCTTCCTGAGCCATTGACTAATAAACAGCAAGCGCGTAGCGTTGGTTTGAATTGATGGCATAATCTAACATACAGTTTTGATGTTACAGTCCGTGTCGTGGTGACCACTTGTCCTCTTTGTCCATGAGCTCTAAGTGTAGTCGCCTATTTCATTGTCCAAGATATCGTCATCTCTAACAGCTTTTTGTTGGTCTCTCTGAAGTGCTATTTGCTCTCGTTCAGTAATCACGGCGCTATCGAGTAGCTCTTTTACACGATCGTACACCTTCCAAAGTAACTTGGGTCCATTCAACAATCGTACTATGAACGCTTCTAGCTTCCCCAACGGTGAATCTTTGTCATACTCCATCGGTCGTCGTTCGGCGAAGAAACGTTGTATACTGTTGAGTCTTTCCTCCTCTTCCTTTCTAATCATTTCCCAATCCTCCACGGCCTTTCTCTCAACCTCACTCAACCCACTCTGTATACTTGCATCCTTCGGTCGGACTAAATTCCCATCATTCGCATCTCGATCTTTCACACGTTGTCTCTCGGCACGCATAATATCTCCAACATAACGTTCGAATTCACCCAACGGGCCTGGCACATCAATCGGCCGGACTGCCTCCCCTCGTGTACGCGATTGACCAATACGCGTACGTTCGGACTCGATAATCATATCCAACGCCAGCACTGCCCGTGCCTCGGCTTCGCCGAGTGGACTACGAGATACCATATCCTTAGGTCGAATCGTCCCCGATCGGACTCGTGCGACCTCCGAGTCGGATATATCGCTTAGGAACCGTACCGCACGACGTTCCAATTCCGACAACGGACCGGCCTCATCGGCGAGCGATAAATCCTTCGGCCGTACCAATTCGCCATCCGAGTCGGCAATACGCCGCGCACGTTTCCCCTCCTCTTCGATGACATTCGCAAGCCACGTCACTGCCATGCGTTCTGCATTGCCCAACGGACCGCGTATATTATCATTGGCATCCATCGGTCGGATGTGAGCCGGACCATCGTCGAGTCCCATTAATTTCGCCATGTATTCCTCCTCGCGACGTTCGGCCTCGGCTTTTTTAAACAATGCAGATCTCCATTCGTAATCGACGAGACTTAGCGATGCCAATTTACGTAATGCGTTCTTGAATATTTCTCTATTATTATTATATATTGTACGTGGCCACCAGGAGGAGGTGTTTGTCACATTATTGTCGTCGTCGTCATCATCATCGTCGTCGTCATCATCATCGTCGTCGTCACCGACATTAGTTGATGTTGTTGCTGATGCTAAACCTGCCGTCTTTTCTTCCATTACAGCATCAATGATATAATCGTTGTCGGACGATGATGAATTGGCGGCATCTAATATTGAACAAGTTTCGTCTCGATGGCATGATGATCGTCGTCTACCCGCAGATTGAAAATGGGGCCGCGATGTCTGCATATGATGTATTAGTTTCAATTCATGACCCAACTTTGCCGAAGAAAAGGCGTCGACGGCAACACCAACAACCGCAGCAGTGATACCAAGGCCGAGGACCGCAGTAGTTGTCGTTGGTGCTACCATTGTATGCAGTGTAGTATGTTTGTTCCTTGCCGGGGAAAGGCGGGAACAAGGCGTAGTGAAATTGATGACGATGAAAGGACCGTCTTCGTCATCATCTCGTATCGGCTTCGTATTATCACTCCTGTATGCCGCGGGTGTATTCCAATCCTCTCCATGCATTGTTGTAGATTCCTTTCGGATAGCGTCGTCGTCTTCGTCGTCGTTTGCTATGCCGTACCTTAATGATCGTTGTCTTTCGAACGACAAAGGTAAACCTAGGAATAATCATATGCGGATATCTTTGCATAATTCGATTCAAGACGATACGACGACGAACGAAGAAGATGCTCTACTAATTTCCAGCGATACGAACGATGACGAAAAAATGATAGAACCAAGAACAACCACAACAACCAATACCAAGTCATCTCTGACTTCACCAAGCAACGTCGAGAAACTACAATCCACATCAAGTAGCGTTCGTCAACTGCCAACCAATTGGCTCGGAGAAAAGAGTTACATTCTCTTCACGGCCGTATTGATTGGACTATTTACCGGGATGAATATAGCAATATTCAAATCGGCAATTGAATTCGTCCGCGAAGTATTTTATGGTGATGGCATCGAATTACAAGCACGGCTAAGTCCCTACCTATACACGTCCATGGGTGGGATGGAAATACTTACATATACATTAAGATTCAGTGAGATATTACCATTATCGGCCATACCGGCCGTGGGTGGATTAATCGTGGGGATACTATTGCGTATGGGGAATGGAGACATGCCACCCGGATTACGTGATGTGGTAAAGGAAGTGGATTTAGATTCCTTACGTGCATCGAATGTTAGTCCACTCCCACCGGAACTTGTAACGTGTACTAAAAATATACCACCACCGAATGAACGGAATGACTTTGTTCGATTTACAAGAAAGGCATTGGCCGCGACGGCAACACTTGGGACTGGCAATAGTCTTGGTCCCGAAGGTCCATCTGTCGAGGCTGGGATGAGTATCAGTCGATTGTTGATGAATAATGCCATGTTGGCTCAATTATTAACTGTGTTATTCGGTACTTTGGATGATAGTGATAATATGAGTGATGTACAACGTGTGAATCGTAAATTATCAAGAGACAGATTATTATTGGCTTGTGGTGCAGCCGCAGGTGTGAGTGCCGGGTTTAACGCTCCATTAAGTGGAGTTTTCTTTGCTTTAGAGATTGTACAGAACTCATTGAGCTACATTGATATCCCCATATCATCATTGTCAACGTTATCGAGTAGTCTTGCTATGAGGAAGAATGGAGGTATCATTAATGAACTGAATAATGAAAATGTAATGGTGCAAATGGCAACTATTGGTGGAGAAGCACTTGCATTGCAGCAGATTAATATAAGTGCCATCCTACTCGCGTCGGTGGTTTCGGCACTTACTATACAACTACTACTTGGGAAAGAACTTGCATTACAACTTGGTGCATTCGACTTTAACAATCCATTACTCGAGTTACCACTCTATCTGATATTAGGTGTAATGTCTGGTGTTACTGCCGCAACTTTTAGTGGTGTGGCACAATTCCTTAAAAGTTTGTTTGATGGGAAGGTAGGACCTACATTCATCCAAGTAATGTTTCAAGCCATACCCAAATATGCCAAACCATTAATTGGGAGTGTTATTTGTGGTCTCGTGGCAGTATACATCCCCCAGGTCTTATTCTTTGGTTATGAGACTCTCAATGGTTTGTTTTTGAATAACAATATTCCCACCGGCTATCTATTTTTACTGCTAGTTGCCAAACTACTAACTACTGCTATTAGTGCATCGAGTGGATTAGTCGGTGGGACATTTGCACCATCATTATTTTTGGGAGGTGTATTGGGAGCGGGATTTCATAACATTATATCAGATTCTCTCCATAGTATATCCATGACCTATCCACAGTTATCGGACTATCCAATCTTTCAGGGTGTGTCAGGCCTGCCGGCATTTGCTATGGTTGGTGCAGCATCAGTGCTGGCGGCATTATTCCGTGCACCACTCACGGCATCACTATTACTATTTGAATGTACAGGAAATTATGATGTGATTTTACCACTGATGGCATCGGCTGGGGTTGCATCACTGACTGGTGACATTGTTGAAAAGTGGTTCGATGAGGAGCAACGCGAGAGTGATAATGTTAGCTGGGGTGCATTGGCCACAAGAAACTACGATGAGAATGAAGATGATGAAGCGTGTGTAGTCCCAGCAGAAAGAGAATAACATGATAGAATACACGTCCTTTATCACCAAATCACAATATATTTTGATTTGATTTTGTTTTACTAATGCAATTTAATCCAATCACACATGAAATCAAATCCCTCCTGTCCCTCGGGGATGAATGGACAAAGTAAAGGAAAGATATGACACATATACTTCCATACTCCCACAGTAACAGCCACTCCATCTGCCTTGGCACGTTCTGCCAATAGCATAGCCTGATCATAAACAACCTCATGCTCACTAACACAGATACATAACGGGGGTAGATTAGTAAAGTTACCAAAGACTGGTGAGGCCTTGACACGATCCTCATGTGAACCTAGAACCTTTTCTAAATAGGGAACACCTTCATCAAAGACGGACTGGGGAAAAAGAAGTGAGGACATGTGAGATAATTTTTGCAGCAATAGCATCGTCATCAGAACAAAAACAAATGAATTGCAAGAAATAACAAACTGTTGATCGAGTATTCTCTCTCATACGGCACATACCTGATTGACAATTAAATCATGCTTGATATAGTCTTTCATCGATCCTTTCGGTTCCGTATAATCCACAAATGGACCCATCATTACACCCCCCGCAGGCATAATATTATGTGTTGCATTATTCTTCTTAGCAGCAAGTGCCTGTAATAGAAGTACAACTAGTCCACCACCGGAACTAACACCTACTAATATTATATCCTCTGCTTTAATATTACGTACAAGTAACAAGTATTCATATGCTAGTGTAATATCATGTATAGCATCATTTAAATGATATTCGGGTACTAATCGATAATCAGGTATAAATACATCTCTGTTATTACATATGAGTCCCATCTTCTCGGCAATCCCTATATTCCCTATACTGTCTCCAGCTAGGAAGGCACCACCATATATCCATAGTATAACCTTTTGTGATGGTTGGTTGATATCATGTTGGATGTATTGACCAGTAACAATATTATCTTCTATGGATGTTGATGTTGCTGATGTTGTGGGGCTGTCTGTTAGCGCATGTGTTTGTTGCTTCATTGGATGATAAATTTGTGTTAAATGTCCACGTATACCATATTTACTACCATTACTAGGAGTATATGACTTGCTACTACTATCAATTACATTGGAATAGAATGTTGTTGATTGCATTGTAGTTTGTGGTGGCCATTGTGGATACTTATCCGCTGGATGCCAAACATGCAATTGACTTAATGACATTCTCATTCGTTTTATAGTTGTTGGGAATAATCGACCCCACCACATGATCGTTGTTAATGCATGATATTCATAACTCACATTTTTATGCACCCCAGTCGATCGTCCGAGGAGTGCTGTATGGAGGGGGAGGTAGATATTCCATGCAACAAATGTTAATTTTTGTTTGTACCGTAGTGGGATATAGTCAGACCATAGATGGAATAGTGGACTTTCTATATATGTCAATAGTAAATCCAGTATTCGGATGAATGCTTGTATTGGTGGACGTAGTACTGCGCGTTGTACAACGCTACCATTACCACCACCAATTTCGGCAATGACTGCCTCGCGACGTCGAGTTAAAGTTGTTAAATCAAAAGGCATGCCCAGATTCAAGTTCAGTCGAGCATTCTCATCTTGTGTACGTTGGTTCATTCGTTGGACGTGTGCATTGCTAAAGTAATACTCTCGCGGAATAAGAAGAGGGCTATAATCGGGAGTATCATCTTGATGGTTAGCCACTCGATTATTATCATTACTGGCTGCTTCTACTGCGGCGTCATTGCTTTCCTCGTGATGTTGCACTGTGCTGGTGTTGGTGCACATGGTGATCAAGTAGTAGGTACTTCAGCCGACTCAGTCTTTCAGGACGTCGTTTTGGCAGTCACAGGTTTGAGGTAAAACATACTGGAAGGCTCAAGCCGTTTCTGGACTTGAGTCCCTAGAAGAGTTAGACGATCTTCCATTTTATTTAAGCTTGTGTTGAACACTTGATACTTGATGTATTATCCATGTGTATAGTGGTGTAGTATCCTTTAGAGGGTACACATGACACCGAAACATACGTACGAAAGATGAGATGAAGGTGAAGAAGGAGTGAAGGGAGTTGTGGAGGGTACTCAAGTCTAAAATTGGCGCACCTTACTGGTTTGGTCGATATTTCCTCCGTTATTCTCTTCGGTTTGGTCGATATTTGTGTTGTCATATATGTTAGTTTACGTCTATATCATAGTCCTCCGTTATTCTCTTCCCAATCATTACCTCAAAAATGTTTATCCTCATTGACATATCACCACAACTTCCTCACGCCTAGTTACACAACCTGTCCATGATGCTATTCCAGATAATGCCCAGTACTTTTTTACCTCGCTCACCATTTGTGTCGAGATGCACTTGCAAACAATGTGCATGCAAGTCAAGTGTTACATGTTGTTGAGAATTACCTCTGACAGGTAATACACTAAAATATAATAAGTTAGGAGCTCACCAGCATCTCTGTGTACATCATAACTTTTTACATGTATTTTCTGACTTGTCTTATCGTGGAAAGTGAGCTCAATCGAAAACGCGTCCAATATGCTCTTGACAAAATCATACTTCCTTGCGACAGCAACCACGGCAAAATTTTTTCGGTACTCGTTCAACATCGTACGATAATGACGATCCCCTGAGTGTTTTTCAGGGATTAAGTATGTTGCAGGCTGGGTTTATCGGCAACGTGATCATGTGATAAAACAATATCTTCTTGTCTGGTCTTGTAAAAAAATATGACAACAACTGAACTTACCATTATATTCAGCAAGAGATGAAATTGAGGCATTGGGACAAAATGGGCTTTGCTAGCATCTTGATACTGGACTAGTGCCTCTTCGACAGCCGCACCGTATTGACTTGAAGTCAAAGTAGATGCATGATAACCTCCACTGTAGAATACGATGTCAGGCATTTTTTCAAACAAAAATTGTGGATCATCATCGCGT
>Ga0247832_1002738_pt1 | contig 26090 bp, 19 predicted proteins | sample LaCruzMarch2015__10_FD_192407 | JGI IMG/M metagenome (GOLD analysis project Ga0247832, IMG submission 192407) | Freshwater microbial communities from meromictic Lake La Cruz, Castile-La Mancha, Spain - LaCruzMarch2015_4m | ecosystem: Environmental > Aquatic > Freshwater > Lake | place: Spain... | reverse complement strand
GGTTGTCGGCGAGGAAGCCTTCAAGGACTGGGGCTGGCGCATCCCCTTCCTCGTCTCGATCCTGCTGCTGGGCGTGTCACTGTGGATCCGGCTCAGACTGGCCGAGAGCCCGGCCTTCGCCCGCATGAAGGCCGAGGGCAAGGGATCAAAAACGCCGCTCAAGGACAGTTTCGGCCGCTGGCCCAACCTGAAACTGGTGCTGCTGGCCCTGGTCGGCCTGACCGCGGGCCAGGCGGTGGTCTGGTACACGGGCCAGTTCTACGCCCTGTTCTTCCTCGAAAAGACACTCAAGGTCGACGGCCCCCTGGCCAATATTCTGATCGCCATCTCGCTGCTGCTGGCCACACCCTTCTTCGTCTTCTGGGGCTGGCTGTCGGACAAGATCGGCCGCAAGCCGATCATCCTCACCGGCTGCCTGCTGGCGGCCCTGACCTGGTTCCCCCTCTTCCATGCCTTGACCGGCGCGGCCAATCCGCAGCTGGCCGCCGCCACCGCCAGCGCGCCGGTCAGCGTGTACGCCGATCCTTCCGACTGCGCCTTCCAGTTCGACCCCGTCGGCAAGACCGTGTTCGACAGCTCCTGCGATCTGGCCAAGTCGTACCTGGCCAAGGCCGGCGTGACCTATGCCAATGTCGCCGCCCCTGCGGGGTCCGTGGCCGAGGTCCGCATCGGCGACGTGGTCGTGACCGGTTTCGACGGCGCGGCCCTGTCCCGCCCCGACTTCGCCACCCGCAAGAAGGAATGGGAAGCCGGCCTCGGCACCGCCCTGGCCTCAGCGGGCTACCCGGCCAAGGCGGACAGCGCCCTCGTCAACAGGCCTCTGGTGGTCGGCATCCTGTTCCTGCTCGTGATCTATGTGACCATGGTCTACGGCCCGATCGCGGCGGCCCTGGTCGAGATGTTCCCGACCAGTATCCGCTACACCTCGATGTCCCTGCCCTATCATATCGGCAACGGCTGGTTCGGCGGCTTCCTTCCGACCACAGCCTTCGCCATGGTCGCCGCCACCGGCAACATCTACTACGGCCTCTGGTATCCGGTGGTGGTGGCGCTCGTCACCGTGGTGGTCGGCTTCCTGTTCATCCGTGACCGGAAGGATGTGGACCTGCACGCCTGACAAGGCCCGGGCGACGGGTTGGCCGTCCGCCGGCTACAGCAGGGAAGTGGCGCTGCGCTGTTCGTCCCGCTTGGCGTTCGCCTCGTTCTGGGCCTGATCCATCTTGCTGATCGCCTCGGCCGTTTGCGCGTCATCTGCCGGACTTGTCCCGGGACGCAGCGCATAGACGGCCAGCAGGCCGATGGCGGCCAAGAGTAGAACGCCGATAACGATGCGGACAACCCACGGGCTGGCATGCTCTGTTTTGAATCTATCCTTGGCCATGCGCTGCCTCCCTTAAGCCCGGAACTCGGCCGGCGCGCGCTTCTAACAGAGCGACCCGTTAAAGGCGATACGGTCCGGTCGTGGATGACACCGCTACCCATTCGCGTTTGCGTGCACGCATTCATCCGCCAACGTCTGGCCGTCGAGGTGCCAGAAGGACTGGCTTGCGATACGGTCCGGTCGCAGCAGCTGCAGTCCGTGCCTGATCAAGGATTTCCCCGTGAGCGATTCCGACCTCTACCCCGTCCCCCCTGAATGGGCCCGGCGCGCGCGCATGACGCGGACGGGATACGACGCCGCCCGCATCGCAGCCCGCGAAACCCCCGACGCCTTCTGGGCCGAACAGGCGCGACGGCTGGACTGGTTCACGCCGCCGACGGACATCAAGGACGTGTCCTTCGACAGGGCCGACTTCCGCATCCGCTGGTTCGATGACGGCGTCCTCAATGTCTCTCACAACTGCCTCGACCGGCACCTGGAGACCCGCGGCGACGAAACCGCGATCATCTGGGAGGGCGACGAGCCGACCCGGTCCGGCGGCCTGACCTATCGGGAACTCCACGCGGAAGTCTGCCGCATGGCCAATGTGCTCAAGGGCCTCGGCGTGGTGAAGGGCGACCGGGTCACCCTGTATCTGCCGATGATCCCGGCGGCGGCCGTGGCCATGCTGGCCTGTGCCCGCATCGGCGCCGTCCACTCCGTCGTCTTCGGCGGCTTCTCGCCAGACAGTCTGGCAGGACGGATCGAGGACTGCGGCTCGAAGATCGTCATCACCGCCGACGAGGGTCTGCGCGGCGGCAAGCGTGTGCCGCTCAAGGCCAATGTCGACGCGGCGCTCGAACGGCCGGGTGCCGGCATTGTCGAGACCGTGCTGGTGATCGCCCACACCCGGGCCGACATCCCGATGATCGAGGGTCGCGACGTTCGCTACGATGAAGCCCGGGACGGCGTCAGCGCTGACTGCCCCTGCGAGCCCATGAAGGCCGAAGACCCTCTGTTCATCCTCTACACCTCGGGCTCGACGGGTAAGCCCAAGGGGGTGCTGCACACCACGGGGGGGTATCTGTTCTGGGTGGCCTGGACGCATGAACTGGTGTTCGACTATCGACCGGGCGAGGTCTTCTGGTGCACCGCGGACGTGGGCTGGGTCACCGGCCACAGCTATTGCGTCTATGGCCCGCTGGCCAATGGCGCGACCACCCTGATGTTCGAGGGCGTGCCCAACTATCCAGACTACAGCCGCTTCTGGCAGGTGATCGACAAGCATCAGGTCGAGATCTTCTATACCGCCCCCACGGCCCTGCGGGCCCTGATGCGCGAGGGCGACGGGCCGGTGAAGGCGACGTCGCGAAAATCCCTGCGTCTGCTGGGCAGTGTCGGCGAGCCGATCAATCCCGAGGCCTGGCGCTGGTATCATGAGGTCGTCGGCGAGGGCCGCTGCCCCATCGTCGACACCTGGTGGCAGACCGAGACCGGCGGCATCCTCGTCTCCCCCCTGCCCGGCGCGACCGACCTCAAGCCCGGCTCGGCGACCAGACCCCTGCCGGGCGTCGAGCTGCAGCTGGTCGATGCCGAGGGCCGGGTGCTCGAGGGCCCGGCCAGCGGCAATCTGTGCATCATCGACAGCTGGCCCGGCCAGATGCGCACCGTCTGGGGCGATCACCAGCGCTTCTTCGACACCTATTTCAGCGCCTATCCGGGCAAATATTTCACTGGCGACGGCTGCCGCCGCGACGCGGACGGATACTACTGGATCACCGGCCGGGTTGACGACGTCATCAATGTCTCGGGCCACCGCATGGGCACGGCGGAGGTCGAGAGCGCCCTGGTCCTGCATGGTGCCGTCGCCGAGGCGGCGGTGGTCGGCTATCCCCACGACATCAAGGGCCAGGGCATCTACGCCTATGTCACCCTCAATGCCGGGATCGAGGCCCACGACGACCTGAAGCGGGCACTGGTCGCGCATGTGAGGAAAGAGATCGGGCCGATCGCGGCACCGGATGTGATCCATTGGGCACCGGGCCTGCCCAAGACGCGGTCGGGGAAGATCATGCGCCGGATATTGCGGAAGATCGCGGAGGGGGACGTGGAGGCGTTGGGGGATACTTCGACGCTGGCGGATCCGGGGGTGGTGGGGGAGTTGGTGGGGGGGGGGGGCAAAAACGCGCTGGAGCAAGGGTGACGTCGGCCCCCCAACCCTCAGTAAGAGTGAAAAAGCCTCAGGCCAATTTGCAGTGGTCTGCGCCCCGGCTCCCGGATAGCTGGAGATTAGATGTTTGCCGCTGAAGGTTCCTCGCCGGGGACGCTAAGGCAACCCATGAAGTCAGCGGCATTTTCGGACGCTCGGTAGGCGTTCGTTTTGGAGTAGTGCACGTTCCGGATGCCTTTGATGGCGATCTGCAGGCGAGCCTGCAAACGAAGAACGCCCAAACACCACGATCTGCGACGATCACCCGATCGAGCTGAAGAGCAGCACCTCACCAAACGGCTCACCCTGTGCTCAAGCACAGAAAAGTTCAGGAGGAACCCGGTCTACTTTGGGGTCCACATCCTCACGTATTCACCACTCCCAATTTGGGCGAACACCGGTTTCGAAAGCGTTTGCGCACAATGTTTCCGGCGCAGTGGCTCTACTTTTCCCGTGCAAAATCATTTAAGTCGCGCGGCGGGAAACGAGACGATGAGTGATCGGATCCTTGTCCAAGCCTCTAGATTTCAGGAATTGAAGCGGCGTCATGGTCGAACAGAGTGGCAAAAGCGTCCGCGTGGCGCTCATCGGTTGTGGCCGCTGGGGGCGCAACCTGGCGCGCGTTCTCGCTCGGCTCGGTGCCCTCGAGGTGATCGTGGATCCGGCGGTCGAGGCATTGACACCCTATGCCGAAGAACTGGGCGTGCGGATTGTCAGCGACCTGGACGCCGCCTTCGCCGAAGAGATCGATGCGGTGGTGATCGCCGCCCCGGCAGTGGATCACGCCTGGCTGGCGCGCCGCGCGCTCGAGGCGGGCAAGCCGGTGTTTGTCGAGAAGCCCCTGGCACTCGAGCTGGAGGACGCGGAAGCGCTGGCCGTCCTGGCGAAGGACCGCGGCCTGACGCTGATGGTCGGCCACCTGTTGCAGTACCATCCTGCCTTTGTGACGCTCAAGAAGCTCCTCGCTTGCGGTGAGATTGGCGAGTTGCGCCACATCACGTCACACCGCCTGAACCCCGGCGCGATCCGTACGGAAGAGAACGCCCTGTGGAGCATGGCACCGCATGATTTTTCGATGGTTCTCGGGCTCGCCGGCATCGAGCCGGACCAGGTGTCCGCACTACCCGTGCGGGTGGTCAACCCGTCCATCCCGGATCAGTATTTCGTTCAGCTTCGTTTCCCAGGCGGCCTGACGGCCCAGGTCAATGTTTCCTGGATCTCTCCCTACAAGGAGCACAAGCTGACGGTACTCGGGACCAAGGGGGCCTTGGTATTCGAGGACACGGCCCCGGATCGCGACCGCAAACTTGTCATATATCGCGACTACGTGGACCTTGCCGGGTCCGGGCCACGTTTTGTGAAGAGCGAGGGCGAGTCGGTGCCGTGGCCTGCTGAAGAGCCCCTGGAGGCTGAATTGAAGACCTTCCTGGCAGCGGCAAGGGGCGAGGGCGAAACCCTTACCGGACCCGAAGAGGCCATCCCCGTCTTGCGTCTGCTCCGGCGGGCCGACGCGCCGGCTTCGGACCATTCATGAACCACCAGCTGAGTGAGTTTCAAGGCCTCGCCGGCCTTGATGTCCTGCGCGACGGGCCGTTCGCCCTCACGGGCAAGCTGTCCACACTGCTTGACGGACTCTGCGTGCCCCTGCGTTCGGCGAAATATCTTGACGAGGTCAACGCCAATCCGCGCGTCTCCGCCGTCCTTACCACCCGCGAGATCGCAGACGGCCTCGACGCCCGGTTTGCGGTCGCTGTCACGGACAAGCCGGATACGGCTCACGCTGAACTTCACGCCCGGCTTGCGGAAAAGCGGGAGGCCGAGCTGCGGGCGCGTCCGAACCGGATCGACGCCAGCGCCGTAATCGACCCGTTCGCCCGGATCGCCGACCATGGGGTCGAGATCGGTGCCCGGGTTCGTATCGGTGCCCATGTGTCGATCGCACCAGGCGTGGTCGTGGAGGACGACTGCGTGCTCCACCCCGGTGTCAGCCTTGGTGTCCCCGGCTTCAACACGGGGATTATCGGTGGTCGCCAGCGCATCATCCCCCAGCTCGGCGGCGTGCGGCTGAAGCCCTATGTGGAACTGCTGGCCAATGTCTGTGTCGCCCGCGCACTGTTTGGCGGCGAAACGACTCTCGGCGAGGAAACGGTCGCCGATAATCTCGTCTATATCGCCCACGATGTTCAGATCGGACGGCGGGTCCAGATTTGTGCACTGGTCAACATTCTCGGCCGCGTTGAGATCGGGGACGAGGCCTATATCGGACCGTCCTCGGTCATCATCAACGGTGCGCGCATCGGTGAGAAGGCAAAGGTCAGTATCGGGGCTGTCGTCACGCGTGACGTGCCCGCGGGCACGACCGTCAGCGGCAACTTTGCCATCCCCCACGATCGTTTTCTGACCCATCTCCGCTCTGTTCGCTAATCCGGAATCTCCATGCAGTTCATCGACCTCAAGACCCAGTACGCCCTGCTCAAGCCGGAGATCGACGCCCGTATCCAGGGCGTGCTGGACGCTCAGGCGTTTATCCAGGGCCCGGACGTCCGGGAATTGGAGACTGCGCTCGGCGAATTCAGCGGCGCGAAGCGGGTCGTGACCTGCGCCAACGGTACCGATGCGCTGCAACTCGCTCTGATGGCGCTGGATATCGGACCGGGCGACGCGGTTTTCGTCCCGAGCTTCACCTATACGGCAACCGCTGAGGTCATCCTGCTCCTCGGAGCCCGCCCTGTGTTTGTGGATTCCGATCCCGACACCTTCAACATCGATTTTGACAGCGCAGAGGCGGCCATTGTCCGGACCCGGCAGGAGAGCCTACTTCGCCCCGCTGTCCTGATGACCGTCGATCTGTTCGGACTGCCGGTCGACTATGACCGCGCCCGCGCTCTTGCCACCCGCCACGGTCTGGCCTTCATTTCAGACGCTGCACAGGGCTTCGGTGCCAGCTTCAAGGGCCGACGGGTCGGCTCGGGGATCGCCGACATCACCACCACCAGCTTTTTCCCGGCCAAGCCCCTCGGCTGTTACGGCGACGGGGGTGCGGTGTTCACGGACGATGACCGGATCGCCGACATCATCCGTTCCATCTGCCTGCACGGCAAGGGCAAGGAAAAATACGACGTCGTCCGCGTCGGCGTGAACAGCCGTCTCGACACACTTCAGGCTGCCATCCTGCTGCCCAAGCTGGCGGCGTTTGGTGACGAACTCGAAAAGCGGCACGCGGTCGCCCGGCGCTACACCGAGCGGCTCAAGGGCCATGTCGCCACACCGCAGGCGGCAGAGGGCGATGAGCGCTTCGCCTGGGCCCAGTATACGGTCAAGGTCGACGACCGCGACGGGGTTCAGGCTCGCCTCAAGGCGGCGGGCGTGCCGTCCAACGTCTACTACCCCCGCCCGATGCACCTGCAGCCTGCCTATCTCGAATACGGTGCCGGCGAAGGTTCGCTGCCGGTCGCTGAGCAACTGTCCCATGTCGTGCTCAGCCTGCCCATGCACCCCTATCTGTCAGACGAAGAGGTCGACCAGGTGGCGGCTGCCCTCATCTCTGCCATAACACCCAACGCTTGAGAATCAGCCGTGAACGAACACTCGACTTCTCCGTCCACCAGCACGGCCGTTGCGGAATTCACGGCCCTGGTAGAGCAGCGCAAGGCGCGCATCGGCATCCTCGGCCTGGGCTATGTGGGTATTCCCCTGGCCCTGCGCTTTCATGAGGTCGGCTATCCCGTTCTCGGCTTCGACATCGACGATCAGCGCATTGCGGAACTGAACGCCGGGGAGAGCCCGATCAAGCACATACCCTCGAAAGACATCGCTGCAATGGCGGCGGGCGGCTTTGAGGCGACATCCGACTTCTCTCGGATCGCCGAGGTCGAGGCCATCATCATATGTGTGCCAACCCCGCTCAGCCGGCATCGCGAGCCGGACCTCTCCTACATTGTCGAGACCATGAAGGCGGTCACGCCCCACATTCGCGCAGGCCAGATGCTGTCGCTGGAAAGCACGACCTGGCCGGGCACCACCGAGGAGGTCCTGCGCCCCTTCATCGACAGCCGCGGCTTCACGATCGGCGAGGACTTCTTCCTTGTCTATTCGCCCGAGCGTGAAGATCCCGGCAACCCGAATTTCAGCACCCACTCCATTCCGAAGGTCGTCGGCGGCTCCACCCCCGCCTGCCGGCAGGTCGGTGAGCGGCTGTATGGTGCTGCGGTCGACAAGATCGTGCCGGTCTCCTCGACCCAGGCCGCGGAACTGACCAAACTGCTCGAGAACATCCATCGCGCGGTCAACATCGGCCTCGTCAACGAGATGAAGATCATTGCCGACAAGATGGATATCGACATCTTCGAGGTGATCGACGCCGCCAAGACAAAGCCTTTCGGTTTCACCGCCTATTATCCAGGGCCCGGCCTCGGTGGGCACTGCATCCCGATCGACCCCTTCTATCTGACGTGGAAGGCCAAGGAATACGGCCTGTCGACCCACTTCATCGAGCTCGCCGGCGAGATCAATCGTGAGATGCCGGAATGGGTGGTAACCAAGGTCACCGACGCCCTGAACGACCGCGAGAAGTCGCTTAAGGGAAGCCGCATCCTCTGCCTCGGCATCGCCTACAAACGGGACGTCGATGACACGCGCGAATCACCCTCAGTTCTCGTGATGGAGATCCTGAGGGCTCGGGGTGCCGTGGTGGAATACTCCGACCCCTATGCACCGTCGTTCCCCAAAATGCGCGAACACAGCTTCGATCTGACCTCAGTTGAGCTGACTCCGGCAGCCCTGGCATCGTTCGATGCGGTCGTGGTTCTGACCGACCATTCGGACTTCGACTACGTCGACATTCTGAAGCACGCCGACCTGATCATCGACACGCGCGGCAAATACCGCAAGGCGCACCCGAAGGTCGTGAAGGCATGATGCGCCCTGGGCTCGCCGGAGCGCGCTCTTGCGCCGGCGAGCGCCAGCGCGCGCCGTAGGGCGTTTGTCCATGCGCGCCCGGATCGAAGCCCTTCTTCCCAAGAGTGCATTCCTGCGCAGCGTTGGGCTGTTGACCAGCGGCACGGTTCTCGCCCAAGGCATTCTGGCGCTGAGCCTGCCGGTGCTTACTCGGCTGTATTCGCCAGAGGACTTCAACCTGCTCGCCGTCTACACCTCGGCGCTCGGGCTGGTCACGGTGATCTCCTGTCTGAGATTCAACATTGCGATTCCGCTGCCTGAAGACGACCGGGTGGCTATGAACCTGCTGGTGCTCGCCCTGGGGGCGGCGACCGGGTTCGCCCTCCTGATCGCGCTGCCGACGCTTCTGGCGCCGCGAGCGTCGGCCGCATTGCTCGGACAGCCCGCCATCGAGCCATATCTGTGGATGATCCCCGTGGGCGTGCTGCTGGCGTCGGCCTACGACGCCTTGCAGTACTGGGCCTCGCGCAAGAGAAGGTTCGCAACTGTCAGCCAGACGCGGGTCACGCGAGCGGTGGGCGGAGCGGGCGTGCAGGTCGGCCTCGGAAGTTTCTCTGCCACGCCCTTCGGCCTGATCATGGGCCAGGTCGTCTACAGCGGAGTGGGTCTCATCGGCCTGCTACGCTCGCTCTTGCGACACGACCGGGCCGCCGCGAGCGGTATCTCCCGGGCGGCACTGAAGCGGGCCGCAATCGATTATCGAAAATTCCCCATGTTCTCGGTGCCTGAAGCACTGTTTAACACAGGCGGTCTGGAGCTTTCGATCCTGATCATCGCCGCGACTGCCGCGGGTCCCGAGGCGGGTTTCCTGATGCTGGCCATGCGGGTCATGGGACTGCCGATGGGTCTGGTTGGAGCCTCGATCGGCCAAGTCTATCTGGCTGAGGCCCCCCAAAGACTTCGTGACGGCGATCTGGCGGCGTTTACGCGGCGGATGATGTGGAGGCTGTTCAAGGCCGGCGCGCCCTTGCTGGCGTTGGCCGCGGTCGCCTGCCCATTGCTTTTCCCGCTGATTTTCGGTGCCGAATGGGCTAGAGCGGGCGTCATCGTCGCCTGGCTGACTCCGATGTTCATCCTGCAGTTCGTCGCCTCGCCCGTATCGATGGTGCTTCACGTCATCGGCAAACTGGCCTCTGCCATGTGGCTGCAGATCGGGGGGGGCGTGCTGCGTGTCGGTGCCGTCGTGGTCGCCTCACAGATGGCACCAAACCTGATTACCGAGACCTTCGCAGTGTCCGGAGCGGTGTTCTATCTGGTCATGATAGCTCTGGTTTATGTCTATATCCGTGAGGTGGCTCGCCCATGACATTCAATACGCGCCACGTCCTGATTTCACTGATCTATGTCGCAGCCTTGTCATGGATCTACCTGACGGAGATGGTTGGCTTCTGGGGTTATATGGGCCTCGTCGGGGAGTTCTCGGTGGGAGCCCTCGCCCTGTCTTCGCTGTCCGCGATCGCGCTCGCGTTGCTCCTGCCGGCGACGCGCGACACGCGTGAATATCTCCTGACGTGCCTGCACTATATGTTTTTCCTGCCGTCAACTGTATTCATGTTCTATTCGAACACAAATTCGATGCATCTTGCCAGTTTCGTAACTGCCGTAGGTGGAGTTTATATTTTATCTGCTGTAAAATCGCCGGTTTTTGCCCTTCAGCCTTTGCCTCCAAGACAGATCCTGACAATCGTTTTTTCGTTGATCGGTTTGTCTATGATAATACAGGCAGCTTTCGGTGGTCTAACCTACTTCAATCTGGATATTGAACGCGTCTATGAATTCCGTCGCGTGTCGGCTGCGGAACTTCCGCTATTATTCGGTTACTTATATTCCAATGTTTCCAGCGTTCTCGTGCCGGTCGCACTCACCCTGTCGATCAAATTTCGGAACAATTTTCTTGCCTTTTTTACCATCTTGTGCGCCGTCATTCTTTTTGGAATGACCCACCATAAGAGTGTACTTTTTGGCCCTTTCGTTGTCGCATTGTTATATTTGTTTTTTCAGAGAATGAATTCTTCGCGTGTACTTAATTGGGCTTTTACATCTATTCTTGTCCTCTGCCTTTTTGAAATATTTATAATGAGGCAGTTTTTGGATTCGCCGGATCCTGCTTACATAAATTCGCTTATAGTTCGGAGAGTTCTTCTGATTCCATCTGTTCTGGATAGTTTTTATACTGAACTATTCTCAATAGTGCCGAAATATTATTGGTCAACGTCAAAGCTCGGAGATTGGTTGGTCGATAACCCTCACGGCGTCACCGCACCTTTTCTCATCGGCGAAGAATATTTCGGCGATACCGATACATCCGCCAACGCCGGTATGATCGGCAGCGGCTATGCCAACGCCGGCCTCATAGGCGTGGCAGTTTATGCGGCGCTTATCGGCCTGCTGATTTCCGTGCTCAACGCCTATGGACGAAGGATCGGTCACGCGTTCGTCACCGCAGCGAGCCTGTCTACGATTTTCAACGTCGTGACTTCGACCGACCTGGTTACTGCAATACTGACCCATGGCCTGCTATTGCTTCTCCTGCTTCTGGCCCTCTTCCCGCCTGCGGACGCCCCCGTTCCTGAGTCGCCCTACCGATGATCATCCACTTCACAACAGTGCACCCGCGCGACGACTCGCGGATCCGGTCCAAGGAACTGGCGTCCTTGGCGCGCGCATTCGAGGGACGGGTAGCTCTGTATGTCCAGGACGGCCTCGGGGACGAAACTGATCCGGACCACGGCTATCCCGTCGTCGACACCGGCGCGCGCCTGAACCGCATCCCGCGCATGATCGTGGGTGGGTGGCGCATGTTCCGGGCGGTGGCTCGAGCCAGGCCAAGAGTGGCGCATTTCCATGACCCCGAGCTTCTGCCGTGGGCGATCTTGCTAGGCCTTTTCGGCATCAGGATTGTCTATGACGTGCACGAGGACATGCCCCGGCAGGTCCGTCACAACCCCGGCCTCCCCGCGATCGCCCAACGGGTGCTGCCGCCTTTCGTGAGCCTCGCGGAGTGGATCGGTGCACGCCTGTTCAGCGGGCTGGTCGCGCCGACGCAGGTGATCGTCGACCGCTTCCCCGCCAACAAGACCATCCTGCTACGCAACTTTCCGCTGCTGGAAGAGCTGCATGCGCCGGATCCCGCGCCCATGCGCGACCGACCCTTGGAGTTTACCTACGTTGGATCGATCTCCGAAGTCCGCAACGTCTACGCCATGATCGAGGCAGTTACCCATGTTCAGCCTTCGGCGCATCTGAGGCTGGCAGGCGACTTCGCGATCGCCGAGACCGAACGTAAGGCAAGGGAAATGCCCGAGTGGTCGTCAGTACGCTTCGAAGGCTGGACATCCCGTGAGGGCGTCGCCAGCGTTCTGGCCGATAGCCGGGCGGGACTGGTGGTTCTCAAGCCCGTTGCGCACGAGATGGTAAGCCTGCCCATCAAACTGTTCGAATATATGGCCGCAGGGCTGCCGGTGATTTCCTCGGACTTCCCGGTCTGGCGCGAGATCGTGGACTCCGCCGGGTGCGGCCTGCTGGTGGATCCTCTCGACCTCGACGCCCTTGTGGGCGCGATGCAATGGGTGGCGGATCATCCCGACGAGGCGGAGGCCATGGGCAGAAGCGGGCGCCGGGCAGTCGAGGAACGGTATAACTGGGAGCAGGAGGCGAACACGCTGATCGCCTTCTATAAAGATCGCCTCGGGCTATGCGCCGCCCGATGAGCACGGATCACGTCGCCGCTGGACATGGACCTCGCTGGTCCAGGGTGGTGCGCCTCAGCATGAACGATATGACGGAGAAGTCCTAGTGTGCGGAATTTTCGGGATCATTTCCCAGAAGGCTTGGTCAAGGCACGATCTGGTCCAGCTGACCTGTCACGCACAACAACGGGGTCGTGACTCGAGCGGGCTGCTGTTCCTGCGCGACGGTGCCTATCAGATCCACCGGGCGGACTACCGGATTTCGCGCCTGCTGACGGAATCCCGCCCCTATGACGGCAACTTCGTGATGGGACATAGCCGGCTGATCACCAACGGTTTGGGCGACAACCAGCCGGTGCTGCGCGAGGACGTCTGCGTCATCCACAACGGCATCGTGGTAAACCACGAGGAGATCTGGGCGCAGATCGGCAAGGTCCGTGAACTGCAGATCGACACCGAAGTGATCCCTGCCATCGCCGCTGCGCACCTGGAGTCGGGCGGGGCGGTCGAGGATATTTCGGCCCGGGTCCTGGGCCTGTGCAAGGGCGTTGTGGCTTGCGCGATGGCGCTTCCCCGCCTCGGCAAGCTCGTGCTGTTCTCCAACAACGGCAGCCTCTACGTCGGCCAAAAGGACGGCGCGACCTATTTCGCCTCGGAAGCATACCCCCTGTCGGTAGTCGGCTGCACGGACGTCGAACAGGTCAAGGACGAAGGGCGGGTCATCGACATCCCGGCCTCCGAGGCCGCCTATGGAGTCTCCAACAAGGTTGGTCGAAAGACTAATCTCATCCCGGAACTGGTCCTGAAGTCAGCCGAGGAAAAACTGCTCGTCTATCCCAAGCACGACCTGCGTCGCTGCACCAAATGCGTGCTTACTGAGACGATGCCCTACATCAGCTTCGACGAAGAGGGCGTCTGCAACTACTGCACAAACTACCGGCCGCGGAACGCACCCAAACCCAAGGAAGAGCTGTTCAACCTGGTGGAGCCGTTCCGCCGCGCACACGGCAATGACTGCGTGGTGCCATTCTCGGGCGGGCGCGACAGTTGCTACGGCCTGCACCTCATCGTCAACGAACTGAAGATGAAGCCGGTCACCTACACCTACGACTGGGGCATGGTCACCGATCTGGGTCGCCGCAACATCAGCCGGATGTGCGCTGAAATGGGTGTCGAGAACATCATCGTCGCCGACGACATCCAGCAGAAGCGCGAGAACATCAAGATGAACCTGACGGCCTGGCTGAAGAAGCCGGACCTGGGAATGATCAACATCCTGATGGCTGGAGACAAGCACTTCTTCCGTCACGTCGAGACCATCAAGCGCCAGACCGGCATCAGCCTCAATCTCTGGGGTGTGAATCCGCTGGAGACCACGCACTTCAAGTCCGGCTTCCTGGGCGTTCCGCCTGACTTCGCGGAAGACAAGGTCTACACCAATGGCGCGATGAAGCAGATGCGCTATCAATATCTGCGGCTAAGGGCGATGGCCAAGAGCCCCGGCTACTTCAACAGCTCCCTCTGGGACACCATGAGCGGCGAATATTATCGCAGCTTCCACGCAAAAACCGACTATTTCCACATCTTCGACTACTGGACTTGGGAAGAGCGAGTCGTGGACCAGTGCCTGGCGATGTACGATTGGGAGAAGGCACCGGACACCAACACCACCTGGCGCATCGGCGACGGCACGGCAGCCTTTTACAACTATGTCTACTATACCGTGGCGGGTTTCTCGGAACACGAAACCTTCCGCAGCAACCAGATCCGCGAGGGCCAGATCAGCCGGGCCGAAGCCTTGGTTCGGATCGAGGATGAGAACCGTCCGCGCTATGCCAACATGAAATGGTATCTGGACGCGGTCGGCCTGGACTTCGCCGATACGATCCGGGTCGTGAACGCCATTCCCCGGATGTATGAGGAAATGCGTGGGTGAGCGCCTGCGTCTGGTACATCTCCAAATACGCAGCCCTTCCCGCCGCCGGGCGCAGCGGAACTCGGGCTTTTCTGATCATGCGCGAGCTCGCCCGAGCGGGACACCGGGCCGTTATGCTCATCTCCGACTCCAATCATCTGACAGAGGTTCCGCGGCTGACGGGGCCCTATCTGCTTGAGACCGTCGAAGGCGTCGACGTCCACTGGATCCGAACCCGCAAGTTCACCGGTGCCAAATCGATCGGCCGGATCCTGAGCTGGCTCGATTTTGAGTGGCGGCTCTTTCTGTTTCCTAAGCAGGGGCTGCCTCGCCCAGACTTGGTGATAGTATCGAGCCTTTCATTGCTCACAATTTTCAACGGCCTGTGGCTGAGGTTCAGATACCGGTGTCGATTGGTCTTCGAAGTCAGGGATATCTGGCCCTTGACCATTATCGAAGAGGGGGGCTTCCACGCTCGCAACCCACTTGTCATGGGCCTCGCCATGATTGAACGATTAGCCTACCGCACGGCGGATGTGATCGTCGGTACGATGCCCAATCTGGTCGAGCATGTTGCCGAAGTGGCACCCCGCCACGCCCCTGTTCACTGTGTCCCATTCGGCGTCGATATCGACATGATCGAAAAGGCCCGCCCCCTGCCCCCGACTTGGGTGCAGGAACACATTCCGGCCGGCAAATTTGTCGTATGTCATGCCGGAACAATCGGGATAACCAATGCCCTGGACACCTTGTTTGAATGCGCGCGGGCGATGCGTGAACGGTCCGACGTACACTTCCTGATCCTCGGTGAAGGCGGACTGAAATCGCACTATCAGGCTCTCACCGCTGATCTCCCCAATGTGTCGTTCGCCGGTGCTGTGGCCAAGAACCAGGTCGGGGCGGCGCTCGAAGCCTGCGACCTTCTTTACTTCTCGGTGCACGTTTCAAAAGTCTGGAACTACGGGCTGTCGCTGAACAAGGTCATTGACTACATGCTGGCTGGAAAGCCGATCGTCGCCTCCTACTCTGGATATCCGACGATGGTGGATGAGGCTGGCGCCGGCACGGCCGTGCCGGCGGGAGACCCGGCAGCGCTCGAAGCCGAAATCTTGCGCTACGCCGGGATGGAGGCGGGGGCGCGGCGGGCTATCGGCCAAGCTGGCCGCGACTGGCTGTGGCGGAATCGCCAGTATAGGGACCTCGCCCAACACTATCTGGATATTGCGGTGCCCCCCCGCTATCCGGGGGACGTCCAAGCCGTCACAGCCATGGCCGGAACGGATCGGACGGAGAGCGCGCCCCCGCAGAAGGATCATCTACCGGGGTCTCACCCGGTCGGTTCGAGCCGGGACTGACGGACCAGCCCCCTATGGAGAAAAAATCCGTCATGTCCGAATACGGTAGCCGAGCAAGCCTATTGCGTCCGGGCAGTTTGCTGAAGCGCACCTTGGACATGGTCGCGTCCTGCATCGCACTGGCTCTGCTTGCGCCCATCCTCGCCGCAGTCGCCATCATGGTTCGGCGACGTATGGGCTCGCCGGTGCTGTTTCGACAGGTGCGGCCTGGCTTGGACGGGAAGCCGTTCGAAATGATCAAATTTCGCACGATGCGCAATTCTGTCGGCCCCGATGGACAGCCGCTCTCCGACGCGGAACGCCTCACGGCTTTCGGGGCCTTCCTGCGCTCCACCAGCCTCGATGAATTGCCCGAGCTTTGGAACGTGCTCAAAGGTGAGATGAGCCTCGTTGGTCCAAGGCCCTTGCTGATGGAGTATCTGCCTCTCTATTCGCCCGAGCAGGCGCGCCGTCATGAGGTGCGACCCGGGGTTACGGGTTGGGCCCAGGTCAACGGTCGAAACGCCATCGGATGGGCCGAGAAGTTCGCGCTGGATGTCTGGTATGTCGACAACCGGAGCCTTTGGCTTGATCTGAAGATCATGGTCTTGACGGTCTTGCGCATCATCCGACGCGACGGGATCAATGCGGAGGGCTCCGTGACCGCAGAGAAATTCACAGGCCAGATACATTGAAGACCTTGGCGATCTTGGGGGCCGGAGGACACGGTCGCGTTGTGGCAGACTGCGCCGAAGCCGCTGGCTGGGACAAAATCCTGTTCTTCGACGACAAGCAACCGACCGCTCTGTCGGAGTCGTGGCGATATGCCGGGACGGGAACGGACCTGCTTGGGCAACTGCCCGGGCTTGCTGGCGTGGTGGTCGCTATCGGCACCAACAGCGTACGCCTCGACTGGCACCGACGTTTGGCCGCCCTCTCTGCGCCCCTGATCTCGCTCGTTCATCCGGGAGCCTGGGTTAGTCCCCGCGCCGAGGTTGGAGCTGGGTCCGTGGTGTTCGCCGGCGCCGTGGTCAATGTAGGAGCTCGTCTCGGCGAGGCTGTCATCATCAATACCGGCGCGACAGTGGATCATGACTGCGTCTTGGCCGATGGGGTGCATATCTCGCCAGGCGCCCACCTCGCTGGCGGGGTCACCGTTGGCGAAGGCAGTTGGATTGGCATCGGCGCGGTTGTGCGTGAGTTGGTCGATGTCGGCGATCGGGCCAAGGTCGGTGCCGGTGCCGCCGTCGTCGCCCATGTCGGGAGCGACGTGACCGTTGTAGGTATACCAGCCCGTCCCGTTCGCAGAGGTGCCGATGCTTAACACACCTTTTTCACCCTGGCCCAGCTTCAGCGCCGAGGAAGTCGAGGCGGTATCCGGCGTGATCGCCTCTAACCGCGTCAACTACTGGACGGGCGACCGCTGCCGCGAGTTTGAACACAAGTTCGCCGACTGGACCGGGACGAAGCACGCCATTGCCCTGGCCAACGGCACCCTGGCGCTGGACGTCGCGCTCAAGGCGCTGGGCATTGGCCCCGGTGACGAGGTGATCACCACCCCGCGCACCTACCTGGCCTCGGCCTCCTGCATCGTCACAGCGGGGGCGGCGCCCGTTTTCGCTGACGTTGATCGCAACTCCCAGAACATGACAGCAGAGACCATCCGGGCTGTGCTGACGCCGGCCACCAAGGCCATCATCTGTGTGCATCTGGGCGGCATGCCCTGCGACATGGATCCCATTATGGATCTTGCAGCACGACACGGCCTGAAGGTGATCGAGGACTGCGCCCAGGCCCATGGCGCGCGCTACAAGGGGCGATCAGTCGGCTCGATCGGTCACGTCGGAGCCTGGTCTTTCTGCCAGGACAAGATCATGACCACGGGCGGCGAAGGCGGGATGGTCACCACCGATGATCCGGATCTGTGGGCCTTCATGTGGTCCTACAAGGACCATGGAAAGAGTTGGGAAGGCGTCTATGAACGCAAGCACCCGCCCGGTCCGCGGCTGGTGCACGACAGCTTCGGCACCAATTGGCGCATGCTGGAGATGCAGGCTGTTCTAGGCCTGATCCAGCTGGACCGGATGCCCGACTGGACACGTCGCCGAACCGAGATCGCAGAGGCCTTGGGCGAGACGTGCCGCAAGCACGATCTGCTTCGGGTCCCGATGACCCCGTCCGGAGTCAAGCACGGCTGGTACCGGTTCTATGCCTTCGTTCGCCCCGAACACCTCGCGCCGGGCTGGAGTCGGGACCGGATCATTGAAGCCATTTCCCAAGCTGGTGTTCCCTGCTTTCATGGCTCAGCATCCGAAGTCTATCTGGAGCGCGCGTTTGACGGCACGGGATGGCGTCCACCGCAACGCCTGGCAGCCGCCCGGGAACTCGGAGAGACTGCTATCTGTTTCCTGACCCATCCGACCTTGACGTCTGACGAGGTTCACAAGACCTGTCAGGTAATTGACTTGGTCATGGCACAGGCGCGCCGGAAGAGCGTGCAGGCTTGTCGCTCAACTCCGAAGTCGTCATAAGTGCGCATGACCCGGGGCGGGGCCTGCTTGTGTAAGAAGGACGCGTGAGCTGCATTAGACTGCGGCCGCGCTGGAGGTTTTCGGTCTTGTACCTTTCCGTCGTGAAGCTGGTAGCCCGGTCGGCTGTCCGCGTAGCCGCCCTGATGTTGGCCTTCAGCATCGTATCGTTTCAGGGCACCAGCCCCCTGGACCTGGTCCGGACGGTTATAGCCATCTGGCCATACCTGATCGTGTTCGGCGTCACCGGCCTCGCCTTCGACACGGCGACGGGGAGTTGGCGCAAGTCGTGGCGCTTCACCTCGCTCAACGACGTGCTTGTGATGACCCGCAGCGCGACATTGATTGCTCTCGCCCTTTTGCTGGCCGTCTTTGTGCTTGACCGCGGCGCGGCCCTGCCGCGATCAGCGCTCTTTCTCGCCTGGGCCCTCGACATAGGCCTGTTCGGTGGGCTGCTCATGTTGCGCCGGGCGGCCCATGAGAAGACCCTGGCCGACGCCTTTGCTCCGTTTTTCGGGCGCGGTGCCCCGGCGCGCCAGCCACTTATGCTCATTGGCAGCCTGGAATCCTCGGACTCCTTCCTTCGCGAGCTCAATCGGGAAACCACACCGAAATACCAGCCTGTCGGGATCATTGCCGCCCATGCCAGTGACGTCCGTCATGAGGTTCGCGGCGTAAGGGCTGTCGGTAGCGTCGAGAACGCGGACCGTCTTCTTCAGGAATTCGCCCGCGGGGAAGGAGACCGGGCGGTCCTTTTCCTCGACGGTGCCCTCGTCCCTGCCGACCTCGATGCGGAACTGCTCGCCCAGCTGAAACAACGCGGCGTGCGGCTTCTGCGAATGAACCGCCTGATGGATCTTGATGCCCAACTGGGACCGCTGTCGTTCCGGGAACTCGATGTGAACGAGCTTCTGTCACGCCCGCCGGTGGTGCTTGACCGCGAACGGGTGCGCCGACTGATCGCCGGAAAGCGGGTGCTGGTTACCGGTGCCGGCGGCAGCATTGGTTCGGAGATCTGCCGGCAGGTGGCCGCCCTCGCCTGCGCCCACCTTACGATGCTCGACCACTCGGAGTTCGGCCTCTTTGTGATTGACCAGGAGGTCTCTGACGCCTTCCCGACCCTGTCCCGCTCGGCGCGCATTGGCAATGTACGGGACAACGACCGGATTCGCGCAATCCTGGTCGAGGAACAGCCCCAGATCGTGTTCCATGCGGCCGCCCTCAAACATGTACCCCTCATGGAGACGCACCCGAGTGACAGCGTGCTCACCAATGTCATCGGCAGCGCAAACGTGGCCAGCGCGGCGATCGAAGCGGGGGCCCACAATTTCGTGTTCATATCGACCGACAAGGCGGTGGATCCACCGAACGTCATGGGGGCGACAAAGCGACTGGCGGAACGCGCAGTCTGCCAACTCCGCCGGGCAGGTGGCCCGCGCATCAACGTCGTACGGTTCGGAAACGTGCTGGGGTCAGCCGGCTCGGTCGTACCCACCTTCCTCGCCCAGATCGCCCGCGGCGGGCCTGTGACGCTGACGCATCCGGATATCGAGCGCTATTTCATGACGATCCCGGAGGCCGTGCAGCTCGTCCTCCATGCTACCGCCAAGTCCGACGTCGATGACGTCGAGGGCGTCCTTGTTCTCGATATGGGCAAGCCGGTGAGGATCATTGAGCTCGCCCGCAGGCTGATCGAACTGCACGGAAAGACCCCGGGCGTGGACATAGAGATCCGGGTCACGGGACTGCGTCCTGGCGAAAAGATGACGGAGGCATTGTTCGACGTCACTGAGACGGCTCAGGATTGCGAGCCCGGCCTTCTGGAAGTCGTGGATGACAATGCGGGCGTCATGTTGTCCGAGTCTGATTTAAGGCAGTTGGAGAAGTTGGCGCGCGCAGGAGACGACGCGGGTGTCCGGATGATGGTGTTCAGCCATTTGGCCAGGCTTCGAGACCCGGGCCAAGGCAAGGTCACGCCTCTTGCCAGATCGAACTAAGGTCGCTGCGGAGAGGCTCAGTCCTCGTCGGAAGCTTGCGGTGCCGTCGGGGGATTAACGGTGCTTTTATCCGTTCTTTCGGCGTGATAGGCAGCGCGCAATCAAACCGTCAGGCGAGCCTAGATGTTCCGAAGTCTTAAAGTCCTTGCGGTGCTCCTGTCAGCTGCCAGCCTCTTGGGCTGCGGGGGTCCCCGGATGGACATCAACCAGATGACCGCTGCCCAGCCGGTCGATCTGCAGATGTCGCAGGAAGTTGCCACACCCACGGCCGAGTACCGCATCGGCGTGGGCGACAAGCTATCCGTCCGGGTGTTTCAGGTCGCGGACCTGTCGTTCGAGGAGCTGGTGGTCGACACCTCAGGCAACATCAACCTGCCATTGATCGGCGCTGTCCGCGGCGCTGGCCGCACGGCCGGCGAGATGTCGACCGATATCGCCTCGCGTCTTGCCACCCGGTATCTTCGTGATCCGCAGGTGACGGTGACGATCATGGAGGCGGCCAGCCAGAAGATCACGGTCGACGGTGCGGTCACCAAGCCGGGCGTCTATGAGATGCGTGGTTCGACCTCATTGCTTCAGGCTGTGGCGATGGCGGAGGGCCCGAGCCGGGTCGCCGACCTGACCAAGGTCGCGGTCTTCCGGACGATTGATGGCAGACGTTCGGTCGCGCTTTTTGACCTGAGCGCCATTCGCCAAGGCCGGGCGTCGGATCCGCAGGTTCTGGGGGATGACGTGATTGTGGTGGACATCTCACGCCTGAGCTCAGGCCTACGCGAAGCCATCGGGGCGCTTCCTGCTTTTGCAGCTTTCGCCTATTTCTAAGGTTGCCTTCGGCCTGTCGAAAAAGATTTGACGCCGCTCGTCAGGCCTCTAGCTGATTTCGACTTCAGACCCTTTTTAAGCAGACACGTCGTGCGCAATCATGGGCTATGCGATAAAAGCCCGATCGATGTTTAAGCGACGATGGTCGCACACTGTGACGGATTTCAGATATGCTGGGCAACAATCATTTCTCTGACGAGCACAGCCGAAACGCCCAAGGCCGAGTAGCGCAACCTCAGAATGCATCCGTCAGCGGTGAACCGGGCTGGTCCGATCAACGTACAGACGAGTCCACGTTCGATCTGGCCGCCTATTGGCGGCTGGCACTCAAATACCGTTTCCTGATCATCGGCTGCTTCCTTGGTGCGCTCGTGATCGGCGCGACGCTCACGTTGCTCATGACGCCCATCTATACCGCTCAGGCGACTCTTCAGATTGACCGCGAAGCCGCGCGCATCATCGAATCCGAGGATGTGGCCCCACGCGAAAACATGATGCAGGGCGAGGAATTTTTCCAAACCCAGTATGGACTGATCCGTAGCCGGTCACTGGCCGAGCGGGTCATCGAAAGCCTGGGCCTCGCCAGTTCTGACGGCACGCTGGAAGCCATGGGCGTCGAAGCACCCGAAGCTGGCGGCACTGCCTCCGCTCAGGCCGCGTTGCGCCGGGCTGCCGCGCTCAAGGCAATTCAAGAGAATCTCACCGTCTCACCCGTCCGTGGTTCGCGCCTCGTTGCCGTTGGTTATGACAACCCGAACCCGGTCGTGGCGGCCCGCATCGCCAACGGCTTTGCCGAGAATTTCATCCAGGCCAACCTCGACCGGAAATTCGAAAGCTCTTCCTACGCCCGGCAATTCCTGGAAGAACGCATCGCCCAGACCAAGGAACGGCTCGAATCCGCGGAGCGGCAGCTGGTCGCCTATGCCGCAAACCAGCAAATCATCAATGTCGGTGAGCCCAGCGAAGGGGCCGCGTCCGGCGGCGCAACCGAGTCGTTGACGTCCAGTAATCTGGTCGCCCTCAATGCCGCCCTGGCCCGGACCCGCGCTGAACGTGTCGCTGCAGAGGAACGCTGGCGGTCGGCCAGCAATGCGGCCCTCATGACCCTGCCGGATGTTCTCCAGAATCCGACCGTCCAGAGGCTCACGGAACAGCGGGCGCTTCTCGACGCAGAATATCAACAGAAGCTCAGCATCTATCAGCCGGACTATCCGGAAATGGTGCAGCTCAAGGCCCGGATCGACGAAGCTGACGGTCAGATCCAGACCATAGCCGGCAATATCCGCACCTCTATCCGCAGCCAGTATGAGATCGCCGCAAGCCAGGAACGTTCGCTGCAGGCCCAGGTGAACCGTCTGACCGGCGATGTTCTCGATCTGCGCGACCGATCGATCCAGTACAATATTTTGCAACGCGAACTGGACACGACCCGAACGCTCTATGAGGCGCTGCTTCAGCGCTACAAGGAGGTCGGCGTCACGGGCGGCGTCACCGCCAACAATATCTCGATCGTCGACCTAGCAACCCCGCCACTGAAGCCCTCCAAGCCTAACCTGCTGCTGAACATGGTGCTCGCCGCCCTGCTCGGCCTTGGCCTCGGCGTGCTCGCGGCACTGGTACTCGAGGCGCTCGACGAGACCCTCGCCACGCCAGACGATGTCGAGAAGAAACTGGGCGTCCCGGTGCTGGGGGTTACGCCCTTCCTCGAGAAGGGGGAGACCCCGCTCGGAGCGCTGGCCGACATCCGATCGGGATTCTCCGAGGCCTATTACTCGCTTCGAACGGCGCTTCAGTTTTCCACACCGGACGGTGCGCCCAGCAGCCTGCTGGTCACCAGCGCCCGGCCCGCCGAGGGCAAGTCGACCACTGCCTATGCCATTGCGCTCAACCTGGCGCGTGTCGGCAAGCGGGTGCTTCTCGTCGATGGCGATCTGCGCAACCCGTCCATGCACCGCGTCGTCGGTGTGGAGAACGAGCGCGGCATGAGTAATCTGCTCTCCGGCTCTGCGGATCTGGCGGGGGTGGTGCGGCCCACCTCCCAGGAAAATCTCTTCTTCATCCCCTGCGGTCCCCTGCCGCCCAACCCGGCGGAGCTCTGGGGCGGCGATCGCCTGCGCCAGTTCTTGGCCGAGACGCGCAACAATTTTGACCACGTCGTCATCGATGGTCCGCCGGTGCTCGGCTTCGCAGACTCCCCGATGCTGGCGGCCGCCGTCAATGGGGTCCTCTTCGCGCTGGAATCCCGCGGAACCCGCCGTGGCCAGGCGCGCGGAGCGCTCAAGCGCCTTCAGGTCGGCCGCGCCCACCTGCTCGGCGCGGTGCTGACCAAGTTCAGCACCAAGTCAGCCGCCTACAACTATGGCGGCTATGACTACGCCTATGACTATCACTACGGGGCCGAGCCGGAAGCCAAGGCCGGCAAGAAGGGCAAGCGCGGTTGAGGGACAGGGCCGACAGGGCCGCCACCCCGCGCCGGGGTATCGGCGCGGGGGAGCTCGCCTCCTACGGCCTGATCATCGGTGCCGTCCTGCTCGGCTGGCAGATCGTCATCCAGCCCCTGATCCAGCGGGCACCGGTCAAGATGGCGGTCACCCTGGCCCCGGGATCGCCGCTGGTTCTGCGCCGGGCGGCCGAATCGGAACTGGCGGCCGGGCGTAACGAAAACGCCGCGTCCCTGAGCCGGGACGCCCTGGTCCGGTCGCCGTTTGATGTGCGGGCACTCCGCGTCTTCGGCCTTACGGAAGCCCGCGCGGGGCGCGAGGATGCCGCCGACGAAATCCTGACCCTCGCCGGCAACTGGAGCCTGCGGGACGACCCGGCCCATGCCTGGCTGGTGGAACGTCGCCTCCGCCGCGGCGACTACGCCTCATCATTCGCCCACGCCGACACCCTGGTCCGGCGCCGGGAGGATATCCAGCCCCAGGTTTTTCGCCTTTTCACGGCCGCTGCGGTCGCGGACCCGCAGCGAGCCCTGCCCGTCGTCGCCCGCCTGCTGGCCGCCAAACCGCCATGGCGCCCCGCCTATCTTGCCAGCCTGAACCTCACCCCCGAGGGGCTGCAGGTCGCCGGAAACCTGGCGATTCTTCTTCAGACCGGCCGCACCCCCTTCTCCAATCAGGAACTCCAGGACCTCTATGGCTCGTTGATCAATGCGGGCGGGATTGAGGCGATCCAGACCGTTCGCGGGCGACTGAACCGGCCCTCGCTCGCCACCCTTGTGACCAACAGCGGGTTTGATGAAGCCGACCATCCGGGACCGTTTCAGTGGCGCCTTTACGAGAAGGCAGGGATTGCTGCAGAGATCACCGCCGATGACCTGGCCCCTTCCAACGTCGCCCTGCGCGTCGTCTACGACGGCTATGCGACCGGCACCGTCGCCGAGCAGCTGGTCTATCTGGCACCGGGAGCCTATCGCCTGACCGCCGCGGTCAGAACCGAGAGCGGCAATACGGCCGACCGTCTGGCATGGACCCTCACCTGCGCCACCGCAGGCGGCGGGGACAGGGCGTCCATGCCGGCCGGCGCCCGGGGAGCCTCGACCGCCGCCTGGGTAACCCTGTCTGGACGATTCGAGGTGCCGGCCAACTGCCCGGCCCAATGGCTGAGGCTGGAAACCCGGGCTGCAGACCGACGGGATCCCACGCTGGTCTGGTTCGACCGGGTCAGGCTTGCTCGCGCGGGCTAAAGGCCGGGAGGCCCTGACCGCGACAGATTAAGGTGAATCCGTATTGCTTTTGAAACCTTCGCTCGCTAGAGATACCGCATCATTCGAGCGTCGAACCCAAGGGATCGGCGTGTTCAAGGGGAATAGAACCATGCGTAAGACCATCGCCGCTGTGACCGCAGGCCTGCTGCTCGTCGCCGGACAAGCCGCTGCCGCCAACACATCTGCCGTCGCCCGCGTTGGTGACCGCGTCGGTGCCACTGCCGAGGCCAACTCCGAGTTCGCCGGCGTTCCGATCTTCGGGCTGCTGATCGGTGCCGCTGTTCTGATCACCACTGTTGTGGTTGCGACCGACGACAGCTCGGAAAGCAACTAATATCGGCTGGCTCGCTGCTTCCGTCAGCTGACTGACACAGCGAGTGCCTTCATCTAAATGGAAAGACCAGTGGGACGGTGTCGCGGTCGCGGCGTTGGTCTTGCTGGTCTTTTCTTTTGCCTTCGGCGGGGCCAGCCAGGGCCACGCCCTTCGTCTTGCGCTTGTTGAACTCGCGTCCCTGCCGCTTCTCGTGCTCGCCTCCCGACGCCTGGTCACCACCGGGCTTTGGCGGGATCACCGGTTTGCACTCAGCCTGCTGGCGGCGCTGGTAGCCATTCCATTGATCCAGTTGATCCCGCTGCCTCCGGCGATCTGGACCGGGCTCCCGGGTCGCGACCAGATGGTTCTGGCCCTCGAACTTGCCGGTATTCAACCGGGCTGGTCGCCGCTCAGCCTGACGCCGGACCGGACCTGGGGCTCAGCCCTGGCATTGGCCCCGCCCGCAGCCTTCCTCCTGGCCGTCCTGTCGTTGTCCCATATCCAGAGGGAACGGCTTGCTCAACTCTGTATCGTCGCAGCCATCGCCAGCATTCTTCTCGGGGCCGCCCAGCTGGCCAGTGGCGGGGACAGCCTCTACGTCTGGAGCTGGACGGGCTTCGGCTCTGTGGCCGGCTTCTTCGCCAACCGCAACCATCTGGCGTCGTTGCTACTGATCACCCTGCCCTTCGCGATCACATTCGGCGCAGCGACCCTCCGACGCCGCGACCAGAGGACCACCGCCCTGTGGATCGGCGGCCTGTTCGCGGGCCTCGTCGTGGTGGCCCTGGCGGCGATTCGCTCTCGGGCGGGAATCACCCTTTTCGCACCCGTTACGGTGTTCAGCCTGCTGGCCGCTTGGATTGCCGCCGGGCGCGGAAGGCCGGATCCCGGCCTGCTGGTGCTAGTCGGTGCAGTCGGAGCCGCGCTAACTGCAGTTGCGGTGCTGGCCCTGCCGCCCATCCTTGAGCGGTTTGATACCGAAAATCAGCTCGAAGGCCGTTCGAACCGCTGGCCTCTGGTGGCCGAGGCAGCCCAGACCTACCTTCCGCTCGGTTCCGGGATCGGCAGTTTCGATGCCGTCTATCGTTCAGTCGAGCCGCTGGAAGAGCTGGACAGCACCTTCTTCAACCAGGCTCATAACGACTATCTCGAGACATGGCTGGAAACAGGCTGGCTCGGGATCGGCCTGATCCTCGGCTTCTTCGTCTGGTATGCCCGGCGGACCTGGACCGCCTGGAAAGCACCTCCGTCCCGGGAAGGC
>Ga0247832_1002736_pt1 | contig 26109 bp, 21 predicted proteins | sample LaCruzMarch2015__10_FD_192407 | JGI IMG/M metagenome (GOLD analysis project Ga0247832, IMG submission 192407) | Freshwater microbial communities from meromictic Lake La Cruz, Castile-La Mancha, Spain - LaCruzMarch2015_4m | ecosystem: Environmental > Aquatic > Freshwater > Lake | place: Spain... | reverse complement strand
GCATTTGGGTGGGTTTAAGAAAACGGGTACTATGAGCGCTCACAACTGAATATGCGTGCGTAGCTCAACGGATAGAGCATCTGACTACGGATCAGAAGGTTAGGGGTTCGAATCCCTTCGCGCGCACTTTATGTGAGAATCTCGATTGTGACTGTGAGAAAAATTAACCAAAAATTTACTGAGGGTTTTCGCGGTCGAAGTTGCTTGAGTCGATTCTCTTTGATAATTTTTTGTAAATGAAAGTGTCCTCCTTAAAACTCATTTGTGGAATAATTGTATCTTCTTTGATGTTCAGTATGTTGTCTGCACAATCTTCCTCTGCGGATGGATCAGTTTGGCAAACTCGCACTTTTATAGCCTCTCTAGAAAACCCTAGAGTTTTCTACGCTAATAATTTATTCATTCTAATAGACGCAACGCCAGGAACTTTTTACACTTCCGCAGATGGCATTAATTGGACGAGCAGAAGCGTCAATTCTAGTTTCCGCTATATGTACGACATAACTTATGGTAACGGGATTTATGTTGCAACGGGGGAAAATTGGCAGGTGCAAAGTAAACAGTTTTACAGTTCAGACGGCATTAATTGGCAATTGACTAACGAAGTTCCAGGTTGGGGAAATCAGTGGGTGGTAACTTTTGGCGCTGGTAAATTTGTCGCTGCGAAAGGCGGTAATTGCGGTACCAATTGTATTGCCTATAGCAGCAATGGGGTGGATTGGAGTGTGGCAACTACACCCAACCTGGGCACTGGACCTCAAATTAATTTTACGGACATTATCTTCACAGGAACTACTTTTTATGCCGTCTCAGGTGGGGGAGCGGTGTGGACTAGTGGCGATGGAACTAGTTGGACTCACCATACATACATAAGCGGAGTCTCCCCCTGGACTACGTACGTCACCGAATTAGTTTTTGGAAACAGCACAGTTGTTGGGGTTGGACCCGGTGGCATAGTGAGGACCAGCACAACTAATCCAGCACAATGGACCTCAAGAACAGCTAATCCTTCTGGGAATATCACCTGGGCCGATGTTGAATTTGGCGCAAATAATTTTGTCGCAATTTCCAGCGAAGGTGACATCATGCGCAGTAGTGACGGTGTCTCTTGGAGTAATGCAGGTCGCCGAGCAACAGCTCTCTCATCACTAGCATTTGGCAATGGGGTATTTGTAGCTGTCGGAACTGGTACCACATATTACACATCAGCGTTAGCTCCTGCCTTTACGTTATCAACATCCTCACAAAGTGTTACTCAAAATTCAGCAATAACTACCGTAACCAGTTCGTCAACGGGCGGCACGATCTCATCCTATGCAATCTCACCCGCAGCCCCTGCAGGCCTAACATTTAATACTTCAACTGGTCAATTGAGCGGCACACCAACTGCAACCCAAAGCGCGACTATTTACACAATTACCGGTACGAATGCTGGTGGTTCAGCTTCTCAAACATTTACTCTCACTGTAAACTCAAGTAAAATTACCCCAACACTTAGCTGGTCCAATGTCTCTAAGAGTTACGGAGATTCACCCTTCACACTTACCACCCCCACCGCCTCAACTGAAGGTACCTTTACCTACTCATCTGCAACCCCAGGTGTAATTGCATTAAATAATGTCAACACAGATAGTGCAACAGTTGTTGCACCTGGAACATCGTTGATAACAGCAAGCTTCACACCCGCAGATACTTCCACCTACAACAGCGCTACTACCACTATGACAGTTACGGTGAGTAAGGCAACCCAAGCCGCCTTATCCTTTGCATTAAGCACTGCAAGTAAAAATCAACCCTACTCCCAAGCTATTACAATGACGCCATCTGGGGGCACAGGCACAGGTGCAATCACCTACGCAATTGCAGCAGGAGGAAGTGCGAGTAGTTGCGCACTTGCCAACTCAACTGAGACAAATACAGTCACCGCTACATCAGGTGGCACCTGCCTAATTCAAGCAACTAAGGCAACTGATACAAATTACTTAGTTGCAACCAGTGCTACTCAGACATTTACCTTTAACCCTCCACTTTCCCTCACATACGCCGCTGGTGAGTTGGGAACAGGAACTGTTCCCACATTATCTGGTACCTACTTCACATCAGATACCACCACAGTTGCAACTGGCTCGACCTTAAGCCGGGCGGGCTTTACATTTAATGGTTGGCGCAACTCCGGTAATACTTCAGTGGCGGCTGGGAGCACACTTACCTTTTCTACGAGTGAGACATTAACTGCGCAGTGGCGACAATCCTCACTCTTTGGATTAAGCGATAATGAGATATCCGAGCTCCAAAGTTGGAACGCCTCGGTTAATAACGTCTCAAGTACCATCTCTAATGCAAGTAGCTCCTTTACCGTAACTATTCCAGGAGGCTCACTGCCCACAGGAACGACAGTGAAGTTGTGGGAAATTGGAAACTCTAACCTTGCGTTAAGCAAGTTGGGATCTGGCAAAGACTACATCTTAAATCTAGTAGTCTCCTGGCTTAAATCAGATGGAACAGTGCCAACCGCTACCTCACCAGTCACAATTTCTATCTCAAATAACACGATAAAAAACGGTGCTACCGCCTACCAAATAATTGGTGATACTGTCACACCGATTGGAACTGCAACAGCTGATGGTGTAATTAATCTTTCAGTCACAGAGGATCCAGCTATTACTGTTGCTAATCCACCTGTAGTAGTTTCTCCAGGCAGTGGCAGCAGTGGCAGCAGTGGCGACCCATCACCTACTGCTTCATCCTCTCCAGCTGTAGTAGTTTCTCCAGGCAGTGGCAGCAGTGGCGACCCATCACCTACTGCTTCATCCTCCGGCGATGGCTCGTTAGCAGGTGGTGGCCTAGGAAGTAAACCTCGCCCAGCCGCGGTAACACCAACCACTCCGATTTTAAAAACTAGTGATGGGAAGACAATCTTTACAGCAAAGGGTGATACCAAACGAATTGTTGATGGTGTTGTGCAGGTGGAACTAGTGCAAATAATGAATGAAACCTCTATAAAAACGGAGCTTTCAGGTGTTGTCCTTGAAATTAAATCAATAGACATTAAAAACTTAGATAAGAAAGTTGATGCTTCAAACACACTCGTTTTTGAACAAACTGGGAAAGCAGCACTGAGTGGAACTGGCTTCAAGCCAGATTCCACGGTAAAGGTATGGATTTTTTCTGAACCTACTTTTTTGGGTGAGATTCCAGTCAAATCTGATGGAACTTTTGAGGCAAAGTTACTAGTTCCAGCAAGCATGCAAATTGGAGACCACACTCTGCAAATAAATGGTGTTTCACCAAGTCAGGAATTGATGTCACAAACCATTGGAATTGTAGTTGTGGCACCGGTAGTAACGGAGGCAAAACCTGCGCTAGTCGAGCAGGATAAAAACCTTGTGGTGATGAGCCACAAGGTAGGTTTTGGCCGATCGGCCGCTTGGATTAATGCCAACAATATTAGGGCTATCAGAAAATTTATGTCACAGGTATCAGAGAGTTTCGTGGTTAAACGAGTAATTATTAAAGGGTACGAACAGCCAAGCATGATTACTTTGCCTAAAATTGATTTGGCACGGGCAAATGCGGTAAGAAAGTTTTTGCGCAATGAAGGTTACAACTACCCTATAGTTTCTAAAGGAATGGGTGTAGCAAAATCTAGGAGTGCTGACTTATCACGAGTAGCGATACTGACTATCGAGGGTAAACTAAAGTCATAAAAATTGAAAGTAAAAACAAATAATTATGCAATACTTATTTTTGAAGGACAACTGAATAGAGCATCTGACTACGGATCAGAAGGTTAGGGGTTCGAATCCCTTCGCGCGCACGAGTTAAGCCTTTGGTGCCTTTCACACCAAGGGCTTTTCCTTTTCCCTTTATGACTTCAATTAGCGTTTTTACGACTGGTCAACCCAGTGTTAGGAACGAGGGTTTAGGGGAAGATTTGCACATGAACTTTTCTCGAAATTTAAGTGGAGCTAAGACTGCACTCGTTCTAGCTCTCTCGTTCACTCTAGTTGCGACCCAAAGTCCTGCAACGTTTGCCGATACATATAATCCGTTGAAACAAACCGTTGGTAATGGCGAGATGCTTAATTATGTTGTGGAAGACGGAAGTGTCGAGCGAAATAGCTACGTCGCGATCATGCCTCAGACGGTCTATTCTGTAAATGAAACTCGAGCTGGTAAATGGAAATGGTGCACAGGGTTAAAAGATCCAGTCTGCGATCCAAAGAATAATCCAAATAACATGAAGGCAACGTCAATTTTCGGACCTTGTATCGCCGCAACTGATGAAAATTGCATTGAATCACTAGAAATTGGTACGGGAACAGAACTTGAGAAAGCAAGCCTGATTCGTGTTACTTCTGGATTAACTTTCCCTGCAGCCCCCGAGTACGGCTATCCAGGCAGTTCAAATATTTCATTATGGAAGACGGCTTCATCGGAAGATCCATTCGCAGTGATGCCCCGAATGCAACTCTATTTCCGGAACGGCTCATTTAATGTTGGAGAGTTTTTCGCTGATGTAACGCCATATAAAGAAAAGACGGGCGATTACTCACAGATTAAAATCAATACACGAGAGGATGCAACCCCCGAAAATAGATATATCTGGGCACCTCATGCACAGAGCTGTGTTTTTGAAGAAGATGGCGTTTGTGGCGTTGCACAAGAAATATCACCTGAGTTAAGAATCAAATTAAAGGTGAGAATCTCAAGCACTGTCGGTGGATGGTTTCGGGGAAGAATGAAGGATCCAGTCCTCACTGTCTCTAAGTTTTCTGCAACAAACAATGTAATTACAGTTGAAGCTATGCCAGTGACGGTTCCACGAATGGCAATTGTGGTTAAGCCTGCAGAATTTACAGATAAAGAAAAGATCTGGTTTCAGAATAATGGCGGATGGCCGACAATCTCTGGAGGCCAAGCCAGCGGACCACAGGCAGGCAATCCGCAAGACTCATTTCCATTTGTGGATTTTTACAGGGAGAGAGTAAAAGACACTACATCTGGAACGAATACTTTTTGGAACTTCACAACAACATCATGGGGAGATGGAAGTAACTGTCTCCAAGATAAGAGCAAGGTATTGGGTATCGTTACAACGAATGCCCTCGCATACGATGGAAGTTCCCCATCATTTGTGGATGGATCTCTCAACTATCGAGTATCTGGACTTCATTTAATGCCAAACGGAACTACACCAGTTCTAGGAAGCTATAACCTGGTAATGGCCAGCGATGTGGCGCGTTGTTTGTATGGATTTACAAATGCTCCGATTCAAGCTTCTGTGTCAATTGTTGGCGGAGAATCAGCAGTTGTTGCAACAACCGTGACAGGTGAAAGAAATGGTTGGCTTAGTCTCTCTGCCGCAGGATTTACTTTTAGTACAAAGACGATCAAGGTAAAGTTATCTCAAGAGACTCCAGCTCCAGTGATCACGCCAACTCCAACACCAGCTCCAGTGATCACGCCAACTCCAACCACAACAGTAACCCCGGTAGCGAAGAAGACAACTATTAAGTGCGTAAAGGGAAAAGTCACCAAGAAAGTTACTGCGGTAAAGCCAAAGTGTCCTTCTGGTTATAAGTTATCCAAATAGAACTAGCCGAGCAGGGGACGAACTTCGACCTTACGGTTGCACGCCTTAGATCCTTCATGGGCTAACGCCATTGCTTCATCGTGGTTCGCTGCATTGATAATCCAGAAACCACTTTGGAATTCATCGTTATCGACATAGGAACCATCTTGAGTAATTCCTGCACCGGCGCGATTATCAACAGTCTTTGCACTCTTTGGTGAATCGACGCCACATGCAAAGATCCAGTGACCGTTATTCTGTAGCTTGTCATTAAAGATATCGATTGCGGCCATCTCATCAGATGTACCAGTTCGAGATGCTGAATCGATTACTGAAAGTAGAAAACGCACGGGTTGCTCCTGACTATGCACGCATGATTGCTACGGCGTTAAGAATAATAATAGCGACAGCAACAACAATTCCAAGTTGCTTAGCAGGGAGAATACCAACGAGCTTTGCGGCAAACGGTGCTGCAATTGTTCCGCCGAGTGCGAGACCGCCGACGATCGCCCAATCAATATCAATGCGTCCGATTTGTGCAAGGAATCCAACAGAGGCAGCGACTGCAACTACAAATTCGGCAGCGCTCACTGTACCGATTACTTTACGGGGCTCTGTCGATGTCGTTGAGATAAGCGTTGGAGTAACGATTGGACCCCAACCACCGCCACCTGATGCGTCAACGAAACCGCCAGTGAACCCGAGATAGCTCAAAAAATTAGGATTCTTAATCTCGATCATATTCACTTGGCCCTCTGTTTTGAAGACGTTGCGATAGAGCAGTAAGAACCCAAGGAAGAGAAGAAGAGTTGAGATAAAGATTTTTGAACTTGAGAGATCAATGAAAGAAAGGAAGGTAGCGCCAAGGAATGCACCAATACCGCCAGGGATAGCAAGACGTAGCAAGATCTTCTTATCGATGTTCTCCGCATGCCAATGTGAGGCACCGGAGGCAAGAGTTGTGCCTATTTCAGCGAAGTGAACAGCAGCTGATGCGACAGCAGCTGATGCGCCAAGAGTTACGAGCAAAGTTGAACTAGTAAGGCCAAAGCCCATACCAAGTGCACCATCAATAAGTTGTGCAATGGTTCCTACAAATGCAAAGAGAATCCAGTTCATAGGAGAATCTTAAGGATCTTCTCTACGCTCTCTTCGATCGGCGCGGTGCCATCTATCACTAAATCTGGGTGTGATGGGCGCTCATAATCTTGTCCAACACCCGTGAAGTTAGGAATTTCACCCGCAGCAGATTTCTTGTAGAGGCCCTTAGGGTCACGTGAACGACAAATCTCTACAGGTGTATCGACGAATATCTCAAGGAATTCACCATCTTCAAAGATGCTCTTAGCGCGCTGACGATCTACCTCAAATGGACTGACAAGTGCTGAAATCACAATCAAACCTGAATCAACCATCAACTTAGCAACTTCTGATACGCGTCGAACATTTTCTGCGCGATCTTCAGGAGTAAAACCGAGATCCATATTGAGGCCAAGACGTAAGTTATCTCCATCGAGAACGTAAGCGTGAGCACCTTGAGCAAAGAGACGCTTCTCAAGAGCATTGGCAATTGTTGATTTTCCAGAGCCAGATAGACCAGTAAGCCATACAACGCGAGCCTTCTGGTTCTTCTGTGCGCTGCGCTGGACCTTATCTACTTCGTAATCTTGGTGAGTCACATTGGATGCACGACGTAATGAGTGTCGAATCATTCCTGCGCCGACTGTCTTTAGCGTAAGGCGATCTACAAGAATAAAGTTTCCGAATTCGCGATCGTCGCTATACGGACGCATTACCAATGGAATATCGGATGCGATCTCGACATCGCCAATTTCATTCATCTTTAGGGTATCTGAAGAAATGTGCTCACCGGTATTGACATCTATTTTGTGGCGGATCTTGGTGATAATTGCTGGCGTTGTTGATGGGCCGCTAATCATTAGATATGAACGGCTATGAATTAACGGATCTTCATTGAGCCATACGACATGGGCTGCAAAACGATCTGAAGCAACAAGATCATCCTTTGACGCTGCGATGACATCACCGCGAGTTGCATCGACTTCTGGAGTAAGGACAAGTGTCACCGCATCATCGGTGTCAGCCTTTTTAACTTCATTTTCAAAGGTAACAATCGATGAGATCGTAGCCTTCTGATTACTTGGAAAGATTGTGACTTCTTCGCCTTGAGAGAATGTTCCACGACGTACGGTGCCTGATACTCCGCGGAAATTATCGGCGCGAGCAATCATTTGGATACGCATCAGACCACTAGCGGAAGCATCTTTAGCTTTCTGCCAACTTTGAATCGCATCCTGCAAAGTCTGACCTTTATACCAAGGCATCTGAGTGCTTGGAAATACAACGTTGTCGCCAGCTAGTGCGCTTAGCGGAATAATGTGAATATCTTTAACATCAAGTCGCTCAACTGCACGCTGGATATCGGCCGAGATCGCATCAAACACCTCTTGCTTGTAATCCATTGCATCTAACTTATTAATTGCAATGATGATTCGTGAAACTCCCATTAGCGAACAGATGGTGAGGTGACGAAGTGTTTGCGTGCGGACACCTTTCATGGCATCGATAAGAACAAGTCCGATATCAGCGCGAGAAGCGGCAACGACCATATTTCGCGTGTACTGCTCATGTCCCGGGGCATCGCTAATAATCAAGCGCTTGCCATCGAGAAGAGTCATCGAACGATAAGCAACATCGATCGTAATTCCTTGTTCACGCTCAGCTTCTAATCCATCGGTGAGCAAACTAAAGTCAATCTCTCCAGCAGGAATTGTTGAACCGCTACGGCGCACCTTGCGAGCTGCGCCAATGGTGTCGTGAGGAATACTGTCGGTCTCAACTAAGAGGCGACCAATAAGGGTGCTCTTCCCATCATCAACGCTTCCGCAGGTGAGAAGACGAACAATTGCCCCGGCCATTAGAAGTAACCTTCTGTCTTTTTCTTCTCCATCGAATCTTCGTTATCGCCATCAATAAGGCGAGTAGCGCGCTCACTTAGCTTTACCTGCAGAACCTCTTCAACAACTTCTTCGATAGTTGTCGCAGTTGATTCCACAGCTGCTGTCAGTGGGTAACAACCAAGTGTGCGGAATCGGACCGTCTTCATAAATGGCGTTTCACCATCGCGAAGTTGGAAGCGATCGTCATCGACCATAATCAGTTGATCACCGCGGGCTACCATCGGACGTACTTTCGCGAAGTAAAGAGGATTAACTTCAATCCGCTCTTGCAAGATGTAATGCCAGATATCAGCTTCAGTCCAATCAGAGATTGGGAAGACGCGCATCGTCTGTTCAGGTGCAAGGCGAGTGTTGTAGGTACGCCATAACTCTGGACGTTGTTCTCGCGGATTCCAACGATGGCCAGGATCGCGCACGCTAAAAATACGCTCTTTGGCGCGGCTCTTCTCTTCGTCACGACGTGAGCCACCAATGGCGGCATCAAAGGCATGCATATCTAGAGCCTGGCGAAGGGCGACGGTCTTCATGACGCGCGTGTACTCAGAGGCGTTTGTATTGAAGGGATTGATATTGGATTCAACGCCCTCTTGGTTGGTATGCACAATTAGCTGCGATTTAGTCTCTGCGACGATTCGATCGCGGAAGGAGATCATCTCTTTGAATTTCCATGTTGTATCAACGTGCAAGAGAGGGAATGGGATTGGTGAGGGGTAGAAAGCTTTACGGACTAGGTGTAACAAAACGGATGAATCTTTTCCGATCGAGTACATCATCACTGGCTTCTTAAAGCCAGATGCTGTCTCGCGAAGAATCTCTATCGATTCATTTTCAAGTTCTTTTAGGATCGCAGGGATCTTACTCATGCAACCACAGCCTTAAAATCGTAATCTGATTGAGACTTCCCAGTCTTTACCAAGAAATCCTCTTGAACTTTGCTAGAGCGATCTTGTTTTACTGTGGTGGGAGCAAGAGTCAACTTATCCCAGCCCGTGAAATCTTCGAATTGCGCAAATTTTTGAATCTGGCGCACCTTCTCAGGATTATGTAGATCAACAAAATCAATATCGAGAATCGGGCAACCTTGCGCTTGAGCAAAGTGGAAGTAGTCTGTGTAGAACTTTGTGTAATTGGTAATGAAGTTATCAAATTCGCGAGGATCTAAGTCGATCACTAGATCAGAGGTACTTGCTGTATGCCATTTACCGGATGCGTTGGCCTTCTTATGTGAGACAAAACGATCGAGGTGATTTCTACGTAAGAAAATAATGTGAGGTTTAAACTCTGCAATGATCGACTGCAGAAGTGGATCCGAAAGATGCTGTGGAAATATCTTGATGATGTGAATCCCTGGAAGACTTTCAATAGCTGCCATCGTGCGGTGCGCATCGAGTGACGTTGTTTCAAATTTAAAGTACTTCCATGCCTTTCGCTGCTTGCGCAGATTAAGTGAATAGCGCAGCGAGAAGAATGGATAGAAGCGATTTATGCGCTCAATCTGCGAATTCCAGGCGTTGAATATAAAGAATTCCCCGTAGTATCTAAAGCCAACCTCTTCATTTGAGAGAAGGCTTCCGATGGCATGTGTGCCAGATCGTGGGAATGAAACTACAAATACAATCTTTGATTTAACAGATGAAGGCTTCTTGACATATCGGGTGTAGAAATACTTTGGGAGGGCTTTGATATTCAGGAGAAGCTTCTTGAAGGTGAGAATAAAGTCAGATTTAGCGGGCTTTTTGCCACTTGTGCGCGTATCGGACATTTTCCGATCTTATCAGTGGGCTATTTGATTCTTGGTAGTCTTGGCACATGGCTTCGAATCCAATCAACACAATGGATCGATTCACCTCATTTTCACAGGAAATCCAAGCCATCGAGGCTCTTCGTAAGTCTCGTCGCTCGAAGATAAAAAAATATCCTACGGTCAGCGTACTTGTTTCAACTCTAAGAACGGATGACCTATCCAATTTACTAGATCAACTGCTTGCGCAAACACTTGCCACATTTGATCTGGTTTTAGGTTTACACACCATCGAGTTATCAGCATCACACAAGCGACAGATAGCAACTCTTAACCGCCGTAAAGTGAGAGTTACAGTTCAAAAATTTAGTGAAGATCAAACCCTGGGAACAATTCTTTCTACTCTTGCATCTCAATCCCATGGCGACTACATCGCAAAGATGGATGATGATGATTACTACGGTCCAGAGCACCTTCGTGACCTCTTAGATGCAGCCCTTGATACTGGCGCAGATGTTGTGGGGCGAGCGATGAACTATGTCTACCTCGAACCACTTCAGCTCACCGTACGACGCTTTGCGCCGCATGGAACACAAGCCGTTGAGCTTTGGAGTGATTGGGTATGTGGCGGAACAATTCTTGCAAAACGTGATGTGGCCGAGGCAGCCAGTTGGTTTGGTGATGGCAACACAGCGGTAGATCGATTTATGCTCAGTGGAATAACAAATAACGGAGGAAAGATCTGGCGCACATTCGGCGCTGGATATATCTACCGTCGCACATTTACCTTCCACACCTACGTCACCAATTACTCCAAATATCTCAACGGGGCCAATGAACAAGTGGTCGGTCGTTGGGACCATCCAATCTTTGGGGGAGAGCGATGAAGTACCTGCCATATCGGTTTGCTCGCCCTGATGATCTAGAGCTTGTCACACGCCCAAAACTCTCAGTGGCAATTGTTATTGCCTGTCGTGATGGGCAAGAGAAACTTGATTTAGTTCTTGCCTCTCTCGTTGCACAAAGTTATCCAGCCTCGCTTATTTCGGTCTATGTCATCGATGATGGCAGCGCAAAACCACTTGTATTGCCAAAGATTAAGCCGACTAAAACCAAGCTGATCACTTATAAAAATAGCCCGGGAAAATGGGGCAAAACTGCAGCGACAAATGATTGTGTTGCAAAGCTTCGTGAAGATGTTCTCTGGTTTATCGATGCGGATATGGTCTTCGAACCCGATCACTTAGCGCACCACATGAAGTGGCATCACGATAATGATGACTACGCAGTTTTGGGATGGAAGCGCTTTGTTAAGAGCTGGAGCTACACACCAGAAGCACTTTTGACTGCACTAAAAGCAGATGCCTTCGATGTTTTGCATGAAGAGAGTTGGGGCAAGGATCTATGGGAAGAGCGCGTTACACGCACTCATGATTTAGAGAAGCCAGCACTGGATGGTTACCGTGCATTTGTTGGTGCAACATTTTCAATTACGAACCAACAGTGGCGCGATCTAGGCGGCTATGACCGAAACCTGATTACCGGAGAAGACACTGAATTAGGTTGGCGAGTCTTTACTCACGGACTGCGAACTGTTGTAGACCGTCAAGCGCACTCATGGCACTTGGGCTACAGCACCGTTGAATCAAATAAAGATCAAATTCATCGCCATAACGATCCTTCGCTTGCACAAATAATCCCACAGATGCATAGCGTTCGCGCCAAAAATAACTTCAACTGGTCGGTACCTACTTATGAAGTGTTTCTAGATGTCCGCAGTTCAACTCTTACCCAGGTGCTCGACCTTCGTGCAAAACTTCTTGCCTTGCCGGGTACAAATGCACAATTCACTCTTTTGGCACCCTGGAAAGTTCTCGCAAAGAGATATTCACCGGTGGGTGATATCCATGCAGATCTTCGTGAAATTCGTAACTGGCTAAAGGGCGATAGCGAATATTCCTTTGAAGAAATTGATGATGATGCACAATTAACAATCGATGAACTTGTTGAGAAGTTCACTCACGGCCCTACTCCGTATTACATCTTTGCAGAAGCCGCTGGCGATACAGATCTTAAGGATCTCGTCGACTATCTCCTTGCAAGTGAAAACGGATTAGTGGGTGTTGCAGATAAGAGCGATCGCCGTGCATTTGCAGTATTCGCTCCAGCGTTGGCGCGCGCGCTGACTGTGGAAGGATCTCTCTACAGTTCAATTTCACATATGTGGGGCGTCCTCTGGCTCAGCGATGATCGATTTGTGGCTCTCAATCAGGGTAAACACAATCGTGTGCGCAGATTCGGTAGATACCTCAAGCGAGAAGGTAAGAAAGTTAATTCTCCGAAGCAGCTTCTCATCTTTGTTAAGAAGATAACTTCACTTATTTTAAGGAAAGTTCTAGGCCGTGGATAAGCCAACGATAATCCTTGCTACAAGCAACGGAATCGGAATGGGCCATTTAGCGCGCGCCACAGCCATCGCAGAAGAACTTAAGAACGTTGCGCGACCAATCCTTATCTCCGTTGCTGGCGGTATCGCAGAAATCCCTGCAATAACGGGAATCCCGTGCGAATACATTCCGGGAAAGACTCGACGTTGGATGCCTGCCCATCGTTGGGATCGCTACTTCCGCGATCGACTGATTGCAATTGCCGATGAAACTGGTGCATCTGTAATCTCATTCGATGGAGTGGTTCCGTATCCAGGACTTATTGCAACTAAGTTAAAGCGGCCCGATCTCACAATTGTCTGGGTGCGCCGGGGTCTTTGGCAGAAAAACTTGTTGCGCTTTGCTCTCCCGTTTCAATCACGTTTAGTGGATCTGATTATCGAGCCTGGTGATATTGCTCGTGCATATGATCATGGACCCACTTCAGAGCGGAAAGATGCAACTCTGACATCACCCGTTTCACTTTATTCAAAGGCTCGCGCGCTTTCGCGTGAGGAGGCTCGTAAAGTTTTAGAACTTGATGCCAGTCGTCCAGCCGTCTTGGTGCAACTTGGAACAGGCGATTCAGATATGAACGAGAAGATGCGCGCTGCACTCTCGGGATTAATTGGGTGGAACGGTCTACAAGTTGTGCTGACTAAGAATCCGGTTGATGCGCAAGGCGCGAGCCTTGTTCCTGATGGCTTAGATATCAAAGTCCAGCGTTACTTCCCACTTGCAGATGTATTAGCTGCCTTTGATGGTGCGATCGCTGCCACTGGATATAACAGCGTTCACGAACTCTTGCCGGCACAGATCCCGACAGTGCTAATTTCAAATATTCGTGGAACTGATGACCAGGATGCGCGTGCAAAGTGGTGTCACGATCATGGCTATGCACTACGTGCCGATCACGCCAACCTTGCTGATATCACTGCAACGGTAGCGAAATTAAGTGATTCGACCGTACGTCAACGTTTGCACAGTAAATGCGATGAGCTTTCGAATACAAAAGGTGGCCATGAGATTGCTCAAATTCTCGTTGCTCTTGCAACATCGACGCAGAAGAGCTCAAGTAAAAGAGTTTCACGTTTTCTAGCGACTCAGTTGATCCATAAAGTCACTTACCTGTACAGATTGATTCGCCCATATAAGAAGAGCGCGGCGGTAGATGGTGGGCAGACGCTTTTTAGCCAAGAGATTGATGCTGAATATTTGCGTACACACATTAAAGGTAGTCAACGATTTGAACAGATAATTGTTGAAGCATCACAGAGCTACATCTCTCGCCGCCACGAAATAGCGCGCAAGGCCTATGAGTAAAGAGATATCAAAAGAAGAAGCAAAAGCAATTGTGACCGACCTTGCAAATGCTTCGACTAGAACGATTATCGGAATTGTCGGAAAGCCCGGTGGCGGTAAGTCAACACTCTCTAAGTACCTACTCAAAGGAATGGACCCGACACTTGTCTCGGTTGTTCCGATGGATGGATTTCATTTGAGCAATAAGGTTTTGAAAGAGTTGGGCAAATCAGATCGCAAAGGCGCACAAGACACCTTTGATGTAAAAGGATTCACAACACTTATTGTAAGAATCAAATCTGATGGCGCAGATCCAATCTATTACCCTGTATTTGATCGTTCCATCGAAGAGTCAATTGCGGCGCAGGGTGTTGTATATCCGAGTACCCGCGTTGTAATTGTTGAAGGAAATTACTTGATGCATGACAAAGATGGATGGCAAGAGATACCACCCCTGCTTGATCAGAGCTGGTATGCCTATCTTGATGAAGATATTCGAATTTCACGATTGATCTCGCGCCACATCGCCTTTGGTAAGGATCCTGAGAGTGCAAAAGCTTGGGCCAAGGGGAGCGATCAGGTCAACGCAGAGTTGATCGAAACAGGCGTGGCACGCTGCGATTTTCTTATTCGCACCTAGGAGCCCGTATAGTTCTGCTACGTGCGATTCCTAAATACACCCACGTATGACCTGACTTACGACGACGTCTTCATGGTGCCAAGTGCATCAGAGTTGCTTAGTCGAATGGATGTTGATCTCTCATCCACCGATGGTTCAGGAACAACAATTCCTATTGTCGTAGCAAATATGACTGCAATCTCTGGCCGACGCATGGCAGAGACTGTTGCACGTCGTGGTGGTATCGCAGTGATTCCTCAGGATATTCCACACGCAGTCGTGCACGATGTGATCGCATGGGTTAAATCTCGTCATCCGTTCTTTGATACAGCTATTACTTTGGCCCCAGCCGACACAGTTGCGGATGCAATCAGTCTGATCAATAAGCGTGCACATGGCGCAATCGTTGTGGTCGAGGGGAATAAGCCGGTTGGCATCATCACTGAAGAGGATTGCGCATCTGTAGATCGTTTTACGCAGGTCTCACAGGTGATGAGCAAGAACCCATTTGTTATTCCTGATTCATACAACCCACGTGAAGCCTTTGATTTCTTACATGAACATCGCCGCACAGTTGCACCAGTAGTCAGTGGTTCTGGCGAACTTGTTGGAATTTTGACTCGAGTTGGTGCACTCCGTGCAACTTTGTACACACCTGCTTTAGATAGCAAGGGGCGTCTACGAATCGCTGCAGCAGTTGGAATTAATGGTGACGTCGCGGCAAAAGCTAAGGCGCTGATTGATTCAGGCGCTGATGTTCTAGTTGTTGATACCGCTCACGGCCATCAGAAGAAGATGATCGAAGCGTTAAAGATTATTCGCGCACTCAATCCTTCGATTCCAATAGTTGCAGGTAACGTAGTTACTGCAGATGGAACACGTGATTTAATCGCAGCAGGTGCTGACATTGTTAAGGTCGGCGTGGGACCTGGTGCGATGTGCACAACCCGTATGCAGACCGGAGTAGGCCGCCCGCAATTTTCAGCAGTCCTTGAATGCGCGGCTGCTGCAAAAGAACTTGGGAAATCTGTCTGGGCCGATGGTGGTGTTCGCCATCCGCGCGATGTTGCGCTGGCACTTGCAGCCGGCGCATCACAGGTAATGATTGGCTCTTGGTTTGCAGGAACATATGAATCACCTGGTGATTTACAACGTGACGCTAATGGCAAACTCTTTAAAGAATCATTTGGAATGGCCTCAGCTCGTGCAGTTGCTGCACGTACTTCTTCTGAAGATGCCTTCGATCGTGCGCGTAAGGCGCTCTTTGAAGAGGGAATCTCAACTTCACGTATGTATCTCAACTCAAGCCGTCCTGGGGTTGAGGACCTGCTCGATGAAATCATCGCTGGAGTTAGATCTTCATGTACCTATGCAGGCGCCCACGATCTCAATGAATTTGCAGAGCGCGCAACAGTGGGAATTCAATCATCTGCTGGTTATGCAGAAGGTCGCCCGCTGCACTCTTCGTGGAGTATTTAGCCGCGTAGGGCGACTGCGAATTCGCGGAAATCTTCAACAAGTAGATCGATCTCTGCCTGGCCATGAGCCAAGCTGATCAACCACTGCTCATCTAGCCCAGGTGGTGTGATGATGCCGCGGTTAAGTGAGAAGAGCCAGTGCGCTTCTGCAATACCAAAATCAGTTGCCTTGTAATCGCGGTAATTGCGTACTGGCGTTGTTGACCATGTAACACAACCTTTAACTCCAAAACCAACAGTGTGTGCAGGTAGTTCGTACTCATCAATGATTGCGCTAATTCGAGTTAAAGCCTGCATGTTAAGCGCCTCCGCATTCTCCATCGCCTCATCAGTACAGATGCGATCGATCGCGCGAACACCAGCCATAGCAAGTGGATTTCCATTAAAAGTTCCAAAGTGTGCCATCTTGCCGTTGGTGACGTAATCCATGTACTTCTTCTTTCCACCAAATGCTGCAAGTGGAAGTCCGCCACCAATAGATTTTGCAAGAGTAATGAGATCTGGTTGAACACCTAAACGTGCAGATGCGCCATGTGCACCTGCTGTAAGACCGGTCTTAACCTCATCAAAGATCAGAATGACATCGTACTTATCGCACAACGCACGAACACCTTCGAGATATCCGGCATCTGGTAAAACGATTGCTAAGTTTTCAAGAACTGGTTCAACAATAAAGCAAGCGATCTTCGAAGCGTTCGCTTCAAACATTCTCTCAAGTGCGCCGAGATTGTTAAATGGAACGACGTAGATATCTCCTGGAACAAGATTGCCATCAATTGCAGGAGTTGGATTCTCAGGATCACCAATGACATCTAGTGATGGCTTACTCGAAACCACAAATGGGTCATAGCTTCCGTGATATCCACCTTCGACCTTAAGTAGGCCCATCTTGCCGGTGACAGATCGAGCAACGCGAACTGCGTACATGGTCGACTCTGTGCCCGAGTTTGTGAAGCGAACCTGATCGATACCAAAGCGCTTACAGATGCGCTCAGCAGCATCAGTTGAAATCGGTGAAGGTGTTACAAAGAGCATTCCGGTGCGAAGCGAAGATTGAATCTCTTCAACAACAATTGGGTTGAGGTGGCCAGCAAGCATTGCGCCGAAGCCCATTGAAAGGTCGAGCAGCTTGCGCCCATCGACATCTGTCATCCACGCACCCTCTGCAGAGGCGATTGAGATTGGATATGGATCCCAGTGCTGGAAGCTAGAAGTTACTCCTAGTGGCAATGAATCAAAGGCGCGCTTACTTTCAGCCTCAGATGCCTTTGTGTTTTTTGTAAATAACTTCCACTCTTCTGCCAAAACTTGAGCAACTCGCTCTGGTGAGACTGGCTTTGATGAAGCAGGGACATGTCTAAAACTACTTGCGTGATGCTTCTGCATCCTGGAATACATTTGTAAAGTCCAATTCGTTAGGGGTTAAGTATCTCTGATCCCTAAATTAGTTGCAACTAATATGAAATTTACGCGTGTTTAACCCTAAACAAGAAAGACTTTATCCACGACTTTATCTATCAGGTCATACCAAGCTTCTGGGTCCATCTGATTATCAACGAAGTCATCGACAATCATGCCAAGTGTGTACGCCTGAACAAGAACCGCTCCAGCGTGGGCGTCAAAATCTTTTGCATATAAACCTTTATTACGTGCCTCATTAATCAAATCAATGAGTGCATCAGTCAACCGGGTTTGTTCTTCCGCTAAACGCTTTTTGAATCGAGGATTATGTTCTGCGGCAGCGATTGCACGAGCACGTTGAAAGCGCGTTTTGCTGTACTTCGGATCCTGGGTAAAGCGAGTGACTTGTTTAAGACCTGTGGCAATATCTTCACGGGTTTTTACCTTTGCCAGCATTCCAACGAGTGCTTCAACGCTTCGATCCACCCACGCTGAATATATCTCTACTTGTGCAGCTTCTAAGAGCTCACCAAGATCTTCAAAGTGATGATACAAACTTCCCTTAGAGATTCCAGAGGCTTCCAAGATTTCATCTACTGCAATCTCCCCAGGCAACTTTGTACTAAGCAGATTAACTGTGGTGGAGATAAGCAGCGCTTTAGTTGGGTGAATCTTTGTAGCCATTGTCCAATTAAACTCTATGTGAGTGCATCATGGATAGTTTCACTCTGCATATTCATATGAGACGGGGTAGGGTCACCTGTTATGAGAGCACAGACCGCCGTTCCAGTTAATGAAGTGATCGCACTCCGCAGAAGCCCTCGCTCCCTCAATGAGAGCACAACAATCTCAGATACTGACCTTCTGGGAATTCTTGAGGCGGCGCGATGGGCGCCATCAGCCTTTAACGGCCAGCCGTGGCGCTTCTTTGTCGGCAAGCGAGGCGATGCAACATTTACTCAGATTTTGGACTCACTCGGAGAATTCAATCAAGGGTGGGCAAAGAGTGCATCAGCGCTGATTCTTGTCGCCGCACAACCAACACGTGATGATGGATCTATCCACGCTGATTATCAATTTGATTGTGGGTTAGCTGTTGCTCAACTGGTCATCGAAACTCATGATCGTGGATTAGTGGCTCATCAAATGACTGGTTTTGATAAAGATAAGGCGCGCAGCAATGTCGAAATGGCTAGCGAGCTAGTGCCAGTTGTTGTTATTGCAATCGGCAAAGAAGATAGCGCCGAGAAGTTGCCAACGGCGCTAGCTGAGCGTGAACTTGCACCACGTGGGCGTAAGTCATTGGATGAAATTGTCGTTAAGGGTTTGCCAAAGATCTAACTAAAAGCGGGATCTAATCTTCCACAGATCTACAAAGACTGGTGCGAAGAGAGTGCTTGCTAGATATTCGACTCCACTTGAGCCACCGGTTCCGATTTTTGCTCCGATTGTTCGCTCGACCATCTTTACATGTCGATAACGCCACTCTTGTAAACCTTCATCGATATCGACAAGGCGCTCACAGACCATCGCGCTTTCAGGATCATGTTTATGGACAGCAAGCAAAATTTCTTGAATCTCTTCATTGCTTTCATAATGAGTTTTTACATCTCGATTGAGAATGTGATGTGGAATTCCATGTCCACGATGATTGAGGTAAGCAAGAGTTGAATCCCAGAGACTTTTGCGTGAAGTGATCTTTGTAATTTCTTGTTGATCTTGTGGCGGAAGGTGTCCTGCCATTCGTGAATCACGACGGCCAAGAATCGCTTCCACTTTTCTAAATTGCGCTGATTGAAATCCGCTTGATGAAGCGAGGTATCCACGAAAAGCATTGAATTGCAAAGGTGTCATCGTTTCGAGAATATCGATTTGGGTAACGCAGACTTTAAGTATCGTGCGAATACGTCCCAAGATTGCAAGGCTTCGATGAGTATCGCCATCTTCTAGGGATTGCTGAGCAGCGGTGAATTCGTGGATCAGTTGCTTAAACCAGAGCTCATAGGTCTGGTGAATAACAATAAAGAGCATCTCATCATGCTCTGGCCCCTCTGAGAGAGGACGTTGCAGACCCAAGAGTTCATCAATTGCAAGATATGTGTTGTAGGTCAGAGCTGATTCGAATTCATTGCCTGAGGTATTGCTCATGTGACTCTCGAATCTGTTTGCTTGATTGTTTCGTATTGGCGGGTAGCAACGAGATCACGCATACGTTGGAAACCATCCCAGATCTCAACATAGGACGTGGGAAGTGGGGCGATCGCTAAACGAATTGAATTTGGTGTGCGGTAATCGGGGATCACGTTGGCGAATTGACGTAGTGCTATACAGATTCGCGCTGCTTCTGGGTGCCCAAGTGAGATATGTCCACCACGTTCAGATGCGTTGCGAGAGGTCAAAAGCGTAAATCCTAAATCGGCAAGCCAGGCATCGTAGAGCTCAATCATCATCTGAGTTCCAGTAGCTGCCTTTTGAGCGATGGCACCGATGCCCGCTTCTTCAATCATCGTGAATGCAGTTTTCACACAGCGAAGACCGATAAGTGAAGGAGATGCAATTTGGAATCCGCGAATTCCATCTGCACGTTCGAAGGCTGGCCCCATTCCAAATTGATCTCCTTGCGAAAACCAACCTTGGATAGGAACTTGTAACTCTGCCTGTACTCGCTTATTTACATATAACCAAGCGGGAGATCCGGGACCAGAGTTTCCATATTTGTATGTACAACCAACTGCAATATCAACACCATTCTTATCAAAATCCATCTCAATAGCACCAACAGCGTGGCTGGCATCCCACAGCAAAAATGCACCATGTTTACGCACTAAGTCCGTGAGAGATTTGATGTCATTGCGCGCACCTGAGCGATACTGAATAACTTCCAGAGTTACAAGTGCAACATCATCGCTTAAATACTTCTCTAATATTTCAGGAGTGATCCGTTCGTTATCGGCACTGCCTGGGGTTTCGTTATCGATGATGACGAGCTTGAGCCCAAACTGCTTTGCTATTCCTTCAAGGATGTAGCGATCTGTTGGAAAATTCGCGGCATCAGTAATGATTGTCTTACGTCCCGGGCGTGCATGGATTGCGGCAAGTGCCAACTGATAGAAATTGACCGACGTTGTATCGCAGACCAGCACCTGTCCAGCTGCTGCCCCTAGCGTTGCACGCCCAAGAAGATCACCTGTTGGTTGAGCTTCATCAACCCAATGTCCCCAACCAGTGACAACTTCGGCTCCCCATTCATGGGTCATGAACTCATTTACTGCAGTAATCGTGGCAAGAGGTAAGCGACCCAGTGAATTTCCATCCAAATAACACATATCTGGATCTGAAATCATAAAAAGTGATTTAAACCCTTTAAGTGGATCTTTCTCATCGAGTGCGATTGCGTATTCACGGTCTGTAACCATCATGACGCAAAGGTACGCTTCTCCATTATGGCGCGCAATCTTGTCAATCTCGAAGGTGTAAGTAAGGCCTTTGATATCCGCCCATTACTCACAAAAGTCTCAATCGGCGTCTCTGAAGGCGATCGAATCGGAATTGTTGGTCGAAATGGCGCCGGCAAAAGCACGCTGATGAGAATTATCGCTGGCATCGAAAAAGCAGATGAGGGACGAGTAACGCAAGGAAATTCAGTGCGAGTAGGAATGCTTTCACAAGTTGATTTAGCCGATAAAAGCGCAACCGTAGGAGATCTCGTTATCGGAGATCGCGCTAAACATGAATGGGCGAGTGATCCAAAGATTCGTGAAGTCTTTACGGGCCTCTTCGGTGGTTTCGATGATCATCTCTTTGAAAGAGTTTTTATCACGCTTTCAGGCGGAGAGAAGCGTCGAGTTGGTTTAGCAAAGCTACTTATTGATGAGCTCGACCTGATCATGCTCGATGAACCTACTAACCACCTTGATGTGGAAGGTGTTGCTTGGCTTGCCGAACATTTAAATGCCCGAAGAGATCTAGCCGTCCTAGTTGTTACTCACGATCGTTGGTTTCTTGATGCCGTAACAGATCGCACATGGGAAGTTGTTGGCGGAGCACTTGAAGAGTACGACGGAGGATATTCAGCATATGTTTTGGCAAAGGCTGAGCGGGCTCGCCAAGCAAGTGCGATGGATGCACGACGTAACCAACTGATCCGTAAAGAACTTGCCTGGCTTCGCCGTGGTGCACCAGCTCAGACTGTAAAACCAAAATTCCGTGTAGATGCAGCCAACGAGTTAATCAGTAGCGAGCCTGCACCACGCGATAAATCAGAGTTGCTTAAATTCGCACTTAATCGTCTTGGACGCACCGTTTTGGAATATCAACATGCAAAAATTACTGCAGGCGATAAAGAACTGATCAGCGAATTAACATGGAATATCGGCCCCGGTGATCGCTTTGGAATTGTTGGAATTAATGGCGCGGGTAAGACCACGCTCATGCGGACTATGGCTGCAGAGTTAGAAGTTGCTGCAGGAAAATTAGTTACCGGAATTACGGTAAAGGTTGCCTTCCTTACACAACACTTAGATGAGCTCGACCCCACATGGCGAGTACTTGAAGCTGTCGAAAATGTGGCAAACCATATTGAGATTGGTAAGGGGCGCACACTTTCGGCTTCTCAGCTCTGCGAACGCCTGGGCTTTGACCGCGACGGTCAATGGACTCCAGTGGGAGATCTCTCTGGAGGCGAGAAGCGACGCTTACAACTGACGAGATTACTTATGGATTCTCCCAATGTATTACTGCTTGATGAGCCAACAAATGATTTCGATATCGAAACTCTTACAGAACTTGAAGATCTCTTGGACAGTTTTGGCGGAACGCTCATAGTGATTTCACACGATAGATACTTTCTCGAACGTGTCTGTGATCGTTTTGTTGGCTTGCTTGGCGATGGACAACTGCGGGATCTTCCACGCGGTGTTGATCAATATCTAGAAGATCGTGCGCGTGCGCTCAGAGGTGGTTCTTCACAAGGCGAAAAGAAAGTCTCATCAGCTCAGACAGAGCGTCTGCTTAAGAAAGATTTAGCTAGAGTTGAACGGCAAATCGAGAAAGCCAAGGAAAAACTCGTCGCGTTGAAGAGTTCGCAGGGCGAGGCATCTTTTGATGCGCAACGGTTAATTGAGATCGCCAGTGAGATCGCATCCCTGGAATCTGAACTAGTTCAGCGTGAAGAAGAGTGGCTGGAAATTACACTTGCGCTCGATAGCTAAAGTAAAGTGTGCAGATGCAACATAAGCGATTGGATTTCCTGGCCGCTCTCTCTGGCCTCTTAATCGCTCTGCAAGCTAGAGCAAATGGTGAACTCTCGCACCTCTTAGGAAACGGTTTACAGGCGGCTCTTGTCTCTTTTCTCTCAGGCTTGATTATCATCGTTGTGATCGCACTCTTTAACCCTTCAATTAAAGAAGGCGTGCGCACGCTACGCAGAGCAGTGATTGCTAAAGCGATTCCACCCTGGACACTCTTTGCAGGAATGTTAGGTGGAAGTTTTGTAGCCGTTCAGACTCAGATCGTTCCCTTAATTGGTGTTGCTATCTATTCAGTAGCCGCAATCGCTGGTCAAAGCGCAATTTCGTTGCTTGTCGATCGCATTGGATTGACCGGCGGCGGAAAAAAGCACATCACGCCTCGACGTGTAACTGCTGCCTTCGTCACAGTATTTGCAGTCTTTATCTCAGTTGCCGATCGCCTTGATGGGCGAGATTTATCGATTGCAGCAGTTCTTCTTGGAATATTTGCTGGCGCAATTGTTGGAGTTCAACGCGCGCTCAATGGTCAGATCAACGAGCATTCGCATCAGAGTTTTACAACCTCGCTACTCAATTTTGCTATGGGAACAACCTTTCTGCTGATCATCCTGCTCTTTGCAATGACAATCGGCGGAATGAAACTCTCACCGTTACCGGCAGGACCGTGGTGGATCTATACCGGAGGAGTTCTGGGCGTTATCTACGTCGCCTTCACTTCAACAATTGTTCAACACCTAGGTGTTCTCACTTTTACACTCATTAGCGTCGGCGGACAGTTGGTTGGATCTCTACTTATTGATCTGATTTCGCCTACCGATGGCGTCCAGATCAGCATTTATCTTGTATCTGGAATTGTTCTTACTTATCTCGGAGTACTTGTCGGTGGCGTACGAAATTCACAATTAAAGAGAGCAGCCACAGAGATATAAATATCCACCCGATTGTTACGGCAGAAGTTTTTACCCAGGGTAACGAAGCGGCGTAGAAGCCCGACAAGGTGATGCCAACGCCCCAGATCAGCGCGCCTAGAGAATTCGCGAGCAGAAATTTGTAGTAATTCATAGTGGTAGTTCCCGCGATTGGTGGAACAAAAGTGCGTACCCAAGGAATAAAGCGAGAGCCCACAACTGCCCAGAAGCCATATTTCTCGTAGTAAATTTCAGATTTCTTAATCATCTGTTGAATACGAGGGGACTTGCGACGTTCAAGATAGGGGCGACCAATTACGCGACCAAATGCGAAACCGACTTGATCTCCGAGAAAGGCAGCTGTGAAGACAACGATCGCCAAGATAGCTGGATTGATATTGCCATGAGTCGACGCAACGATTCCAGCAGCGAATAGAAGTGAATCGCCAGGCAGGAAGAAACCGAGGAGTACTCCGGTTTCAATAAAGATGATGATGCCAACTACGAGATAAAAGATAAACGGCGCTAAATTCTCGAAGTTATCGACAAAAAACTTAGTTAAATCACTCATACGCTCGCCTTCACGGCGGCGGCTACCTTCGTAACTACTTGAGGATCAAAGACGCTCGGGACAATAAATGAAGCGTTAAGTTGTGAGGCAGAGACACACTCAGCGATCGCATTAGCGGCAGCGATGAGTAAATCATCTGTGATCTTATGAGCCTGGGCATCTAGCAATCCACGGAAAATTCCTGGGAAGGCAAGCACGTTATTGATCTGATTTGGTTGATCACTTCGTCCAGTAGCAACAACAGCTGCATATTTACGAGCAATGACTGGATCAACTTCTGGATCTGGGTTGGCTAGTGCAAAGACGATTGATCTCTCGCCCATGGAAGCGACATCTGACTCAGTGAGCACGTTAGGCGCACTCACACCAATAAAGACATCTGCACCTGACATCGCCTCATGAAGATCACCGGCGAAGTTATTAGGGTTGGAGTGATCGATAAACCAGGCGCGCATCTCATCATCACGGCTACGCGAGCTATTAATTGCGCCATCTTTATCGAAAGCGATGATGTTCTTCGCGCCACTTTTTACCAATAGGCGAGCAACGGCAGTGCCAGCAGCGCCAGCTCCACTCATAACAATCTTTACTGCAGAGATATCTTTCTTCACTAACTTCAATGAATTCTTTAGCGCTGCAAGAACGACAATTGCCGTTCCGTGCTGATCATCATGGAAGACTGGAATATCTAGCAATTGGCGCAGACGTGCCTCTACTTCAAAGCATCGTGGTGCTGAAATATCTTCTAAGTTAATTCCGCCGTAGACGGGGGCAATCAACTGGACGGTGCGCACAATTTCATCAACATCTTGAGTATCTAGACAGACTGGCCAGGCATCAACATCTGCAAAGCGCTTAAAGAGTGCGGCCTTTCCCTCCATGACAGGAAGGGCAGCCTCTGGTCCGATATTTCCAAGGCCCAATACTGCTGATCCATCTGTAACAACTGCAACGGTATTGCGCTTCATTGTTAGACGTCTAACGTTTGTTGGATCATCAACAATTGCCTGGCTAATGCGCGCAACACCTGGGGTATAGGCGCGCGATAGATCATCACGAGTCTTTAGCGGAACCTTCGATGCAATCTCAATTTTGCCACCTAGATGGAGCAAGAAGGTGCGATCTGAGACTTTGCGAACAACTAGACCATCAATTTTGTTGAGAGAGGCGGTAATTTCATCAGCGTGGTCTGCGTTGACCGTGTCGCACGTTACGTCAATGACAACACGATCTAGTAAAGATTCAACAACATCGAGTGCGGTAATTGTTGCGCCTGCAACAGATAGCGCTGATGTAATCAGAGCAACTGGCTGAAGATCTGGAGATCCTTCAACACGAATCGTTATCCCGTACCCCGGTGAGGTAGATGCCATTTAGACAACCCCGTACAGTCGATCGCCAGCATCGCCAAGACCAGGGACGATATATCCATGCTCGTTGAGTCGTTCATCGAGTGCACCAGTTACCAAATTGATTGGAACACCCGAATCCTTAAATGCTTCTTCAAGGACTACAATTCCTTCAGGTGCTGACAAGATACAGATCGCAGTAATTTCAGTTGCACCGCGTTCGATAAGGAAGTTGATCGCTGCAACGAGCGTTCCACCAGTTGCCAACATTGGATCGAGAACAAAACATTGGCGACCAGATAGATCCTCAGGAAGACGATTTGCGTAAGTGCTTGCCTTGAGAGTTTTCTCATCGCGCACCATTCCAAGAAAACCAATTTCTGCAGTAGGAACGAGACGACTCATTCCCTCGAGCATTCCTAAACCAGCGCGCAGAATTGGAACAACAACAGGACGCGGTTCGGCCAACTTCACACCAGTTGTTGGTTGGACTGGAGTAACAATCTCGA
>Ga0247832_1002715_pt1 | contig 26251 bp, 19 predicted proteins | sample LaCruzMarch2015__10_FD_192407 | JGI IMG/M metagenome (GOLD analysis project Ga0247832, IMG submission 192407) | Freshwater microbial communities from meromictic Lake La Cruz, Castile-La Mancha, Spain - LaCruzMarch2015_4m | ecosystem: Environmental > Aquatic > Freshwater > Lake | place: Spain... | reverse complement strand
GATGATAGACTGCATAGATAAGAAAGGAAAGTTCAAAACTCCTTCGGGCGCTTCACAGTATTGCACTTGGCTCAGCGAAGGCAAAGGAGATCTTAAGAAGGAGCTGAACTGTCAAGAGCCGAATGAAGCATTATACTTTTGTCAAGCCTCGTGTAGCGCATATAACGGTTGCGATTCCATGCATTGCACTGATATGCCAGGATTATATGCCACTTTCTCGGGTTGGCTAGCAGAGTGCACATTCTTAACAACGACTGGACAAGGCTCGTTGAGGCTTGAACAGAATTGTGGAGGCGTACCAGGGTATCCAATTACTGAGATAGGAAAGCGGTGTCAAGATACCTGTTCTGACTACAACGGATGCAACAAAATTGATCTAAGGTAGATATAAGTGATGTATGTTATACTCAATACGTCTTATTCTCACCGCAATTCATGTATGCTAACCTCACAGGAACGACAAATTTGATCATGTGCCAACTGATGATGTTCCGACTGCAGACGACTTTTATGAGTTCGATGGAGAGCCAGATGATGACGACGATGATTCAGTGCAAATTGATGATGATGCAAGCGTCCTGGCGGACATACAACAGCTGCCTATTAGTGGTGAAGCCTCTGAATTCTTCTTCGGTGGCATTCCCACTTATCATCCTACGACTTTAGCCCCAGCTACCTCCGATCCAACCGCACACCCAATGTTCAAAGGTTTTTTTGATGACACAGGACGCGAATTGTCCCTCTCTGTCTTTGCAGATGCTTCTATTTCGCAAATGAATGCGGATGGCAACTATGGAGGAGATAAGCGTTTACACGTCCAGAATGATGTTTATGATGAAGGCACAAACGAAAGACAATCATTGCTGCTGTTTGATTTGGGTTTTGTTATTGAATCGTTTGGAAGTACTGTTGGTAAGGCTATATTGCGTATCTATCTGGTTGATGGTGCAGACTCGGGCAGTGTTACCCTTAAGAAGACGATTTCTACCAACTGGACAGAAGACACCGTTACATGGGACAACTTTCCAGGTGGCGATGGAGTAGACGAGCTGACAGTTTCTTTTGTGGACACGCTTGTTGGTGCTTCGTGGTATGATCTTGATGTCACAGCTGCAGTCCTTGATGCGTTGGAGACAGGAGAATCATATCTCGGTATAAGGATTGTATCTGACGAAGCAGTAGATGTCTCTTTCGCATCAAAGGAGCGACAGGAAGAACAACCTATGCTTATAATTGACTCACGGCCTGCATTTGATCCGACGCTAACGCGTAAGCCAAAAGACTACCCGACCACTGACTTCCCCACACCGTTGCCAACCTCAAGCTCTCCTGTGGAAATAACACCAAGTCCAACATCAAGCTTGTCACCAACGTCAAGCTCTCCAACACTAACACCAACAACAAGTCCAGCGTTACCACTAGATTGCATGGATAAGAAAGGGAAATTCAAGCTCCAATCAGGTGAATTTGAGCCGTGCTCATGGCTTGATGTAGGCAACGGAAAGCAGAAAAAAGAGTTGAATTGTCTCAATGGTACAGCAGATCCGAACGAAGCAGCATTGTTCTGTCAAGCCTCATGTAGCGCATATAATGGATGTAACGAGATACGATGTGTTGATAATGTTGGAGCATACATGACACACACTGGATATACGGCAAAATGTTCCTGGCTACTAACAGGATTAGGATCGTTAAAGCTTGAGCAGAATTGTGGTAGTACACCTGAGTTTCCAAGAACCGAAATTGGACAACGGTGTCAAGCAACTTGTAAAGACTACAATGGTTGTAATACAGCTGCAGGAAAAATTTCATCAATGGGTAATACGTAGATTGTAAAAAAATTTAATATACATACATAATTCATAAAATTCATGTCATCATTGTTATGGCAAATACTCAACGCCACATTTGGAATTTGCCCAATGATCACCATTCAACTTTACATCGACTGTTAATTTCGTAGCCTTTCTCTCTTCCCCACCATCATGATCCTTGTCTAATGGTATCATCATCTTAATATCATAACTCAAATCAGCCATACCATTCGTCTTCCAAGTAGTGGCATGCTCATCAAGTGCCTCCCATTTTACCATACATTTCCACTCTTTATTCCGTTTTAGGAAAGATAATTTCGTCGTTAGGTCCATACCTTCCAAGTCGACAATTGTCCCACTGTCGGGAGCATCCCACTTTATATTAAGTGTTTCTAACCGTAATTGCATTTCGTCATCTTCGCCACCCCATCCCCAGAATGTATTCGGATATCCATTAATACGTTTATAATCTTCTTCCGAAAAGGATACTATCCCGCCAAAGTACTTGGTATTATCATTGTATCTATCCCAAACACGCGCTATATGGATCGGTCGTTCTGGGAATTTAGCATACCAATTTTCCATATCCGATCGAGGTAACAAGTCGACATCGTGAAATATAAATACATCATGTTTCGGGGGATGTTTCTCGGAGCGCTTTAGTGCAAAGTCGAATCCAATATTCAATAACTTTCCCCGATTGAATTTACGTCCATCGTCCGATTGTTCGATAATGTATATATGATAATCACGTATTCTATTCGATGCGACTAAATTCCCCAAAAATGATTTCATGTGTGGGATGAATTGTTGTAAATGCTTGGCACGATTCTGAGACGCATGTAGATCACGAAAGGGCACGATGATGGCAATGGAATTCAGTAGCTTTCGTTTCTTGTTAGTGCGTTGTTGTTGTTCGTTTGCCATGCGTTTCTTCGTACCGACGGGATCACTTGCCTCCGTGGGCGTTGGGAAGTGCCACTGCGTATGTTGAGAGTCACGGTGATAATAGTACGGACGATTGAGTGTCATAGAGATGCCCTTCGTCCAGCCCTTGGGAACTGGAACGCCATTGGTGGACTGGGTAATGCTGCTCATAGTAGTGCATAGTGTAGTAGTCTAGGTAGTGCCGCGATCGATTAAAGGAGGTGGTTTTTTAAGGTTATTTTTTGGGCTAAAGTAGAAGAAAAGGGGTCATAATTCATGATCCACGGGATCGGAAGAAGTGACCCAGTTGGCGGCGGATTAGAACTGAATGACCTTGAGCGAACGATCTAGTCCATTCGTCGCACGAGCAACAGTATCTTCACATCCAGACGACGTTATTGGTATGTGTATTCCGTCGATGTTTCGATTTACCTGTATATTCTTTCCGAGAAATGCGATCCTAAACGTCGTGTGTATCAGCCCCTGATTCTAGTGAAGAAAAGAAGTCATATCCTAAAATGGCATCGTCTGTGAATAGCATGAAGTTATTAGTCCTCGTCTTACTCTGTGGACAGAATACTATGTACACGGTCTTGCGGAGATATAGTCAGGGTGTGCTTAAGGAAAGTTACTCCAAGGTGAGTCATTCATTAAATGTGTTTTGCATTTGAATTTGCCCTACACATACTTCGTCAGTCCACTGTTATAAAATTGACAACGGATCGCGATCTTCCATTCGTTCTCTTATCACTCTTATTTCTTAGTACGAGGTCCTTCTTGCAAGTGAGGTAATCAAGATGATCTACTCGGCATATCAATGCGGTGCATCTCTCGAGGTGGGTGAGAAACATCTACCCAAACTACGGTATTTACTCAAAAAGTCCGCCAAGATGGGTGTACTTGCACTCATCTACGGCGGAATGAACATTCTATCGTTCATCGCATTACGTAACATATCGGCGGGGATGTTCACGGTCTTTGCTCAGTTGAAGATATTAACCACTGCGACCTGCTCACGAATAATGCTTGATCAACAGTACAGTATGACCAAATGGAGGGCATTATTCTCGCTTATGATGGGCGTACTTCTATTCTCGGAAACGACATGGAATGGTAAATTTCAAAGTGTCAATCCAGATGGGGGGAATATCTTCCTCGGTACTGCCGCGGTATTGATTGAGGTTACATTAAGTGGCTTTGCCTCCATCTATTTCGAAAAGGTTATAAAGTTGGATACAGAGCAGTTGGGGATTTGGGAACGGAATTACCAGTTGGCATTCTGTTCAATCCCTATATATATCCTCTTTCTCCTGCATTCAGAGGGGGGTGACGCCGGGTATGGAGGTGGATGGTCGATTAATACGGTATTGTTGGCTTTATTGGGTGCGGCAGGTGGTTTGTTAGTGGCACTGTCGATCAAATACGGTGATTCTATATTGAAGACATTGGCAACTACCGGAGCCATAATCTTGTCGGCCATTTTAGATCGCTTCTTCCTCGGTGGAGAATTGACACCAATCATGTGCATTGCTGGAGTACAGGTAATCATCGCGATATGCAACTATACATTTGACACCTCTCCACCTCCACCCACAAAGACAAAGACGATTTCTAAGGATGAAGAAATGGCTGTGTTGATCAACAGCAGCCCTGAGGGAAAGTAAATACAATGACGATGCATAAAACTGTATGTAGAGGAAATAACAACCTTCAGTAGATTATTAGTTAAAACATTGTATGAATCAAAAAGCAATCGTTCCTTTCGAATCGACGCATTCTAATTCTACATGCAATACTTCCCAAAACCCGATAGGAAATTTTCAATGTCCCTTTTCGATTCGGCCGGATATGTTCCATTCAAAACGATTGGCTCTTTACCCATATCGTACTTGCTAGCGACGCAATGCTCCTTAATCACTATAGTGGTTCGCTTTTCCTCACCAGCAAATGCGATATGCACGTCAATCGGCTTGGCCTTCTCATTGAGCTTGACAAAAGAGCGCTTTTTCTTCTTCTTCTTGTCCTTGACCTCGTTGTCGTCCTCGACATCGGTTTTCTTCGCAGACTCGTCGCTGATTGTGTGAGCACTCGGTTTGTTTGAGGAGAAAAAGTCGAGGAGGGTCTTCGTCGGAGGCTTCGTCTCCGTCTTCTTCGTCGTCGTGGCCTTCTTCGTCGACGTCGTCTTCATCTTCTTAGCATTGCTGGTCGAATTGGATGCGGCTATTTTGAAGTTCTCCTTCTCTACCGATGACAATTTCTTTTCATCATCATCGTCGTCGTCGTCGTCGGCGTTGTAATTCAACTGCTCTAGTATGGAGCTCTTCCGTTTCTTCACCTTCGTCAGCTCCATGCTCGCTCCGAGCTTCTCCAAGAAAGTAGGAGCATCTACATCCATGATATCGCCCGTCGTCTTTGCTTGCGCGACTGACCGAGCTACGCGTTCGTTCGCGGTGATTGATTCGCCAATGCGAACACTGCTGCGGCGTGCATCATCGGCGACACCACTGCGCTCCGACGATTCGATGGTGCCACTAGTATCGGAACCTTTATTATGGGGGGTATTGAGTACGAGCGATAGGGTCGGCATTGCTACGATCGGTTGTCGTCCTCCGCGATGTGGGGGATGGTGTGGCCGTGTGGCCTCGTCTACTCAGGTGACTTCTGAGCAAAAAAAAATGACACCAGCAATCAAAACGTGAAGGAAGAGCCAGACTTAGGCCTTCGTGACATGATACTACAATGGAATTTCTAGGGTTGATGGTAAGCAATGGTATAATTTATACTATGTCGTGCCTAATCTGCGTGCAGCAATGATGAATGCAAATAATGAACGGCAACGTCCACCATAATGAGAATGTAGGAATCCCCGAATCATGTTGTTGTGTTACTAAACGTGCGTCTCTCTAAGCCCATATGAAATGAATAATCTATTTACTGAGCATCGACGGTGGGAGCCTCGGCAGCAGACGCTGCAGCCTCTTCGGCAGTCTCGATCGTCTTCTCCTCGACAGCAGCAACCTCCGCGACTAGGTCCATATCCTCCTGTTCGTCGGCTTCCGGGACAGTAGCCGGATCGAAGGAGGGGCGCTTCTTGGGTGGTATTCCATCCTATACATGGTAATGCAATACAAAAGTGTATTCGATGGGTTGAATTGATGAGAAGGATGATGATAATGAAGACCAATGACATATGTTATATTACATCACGCCAAAAGGGCAGAGGCACCACCTTTTCCCATAACTCACCATCTCTTCATCATCGGCGACGTCAGCATCTTCGGCCGAACGCTTCTTGGAGTCGGCAACCTCGGCAGTTACCTCGCCCTCCGCTCCCGGCGCCTCCTCCGTGCTAACCTCGGCCTTCTCCATAGATGCAGAGGGCTCTCCAGCGGGCGTAGTCTCCTCGGATACAGACGGTGCGACTTCCTCGGTGGTAGCCTGATTATAATATAATACAAGAGCAGTGAGGAGTTGTGAGTCAAGACGTTTCAGACGTGGGATCATCCAACTCATACCAAAGTCAACGTCGGATAATGGCCATCCAGTTGATCCATTACACATCTCAGTGGTGCTCACCTCGTCCTCGGTGGCGTCGACCGCGGTGGTGGGCTGTTCCTCAACAATAGGAGCCTCCTTCTCCACGGGGGCGAGAGGGGCAAGGGGTGCGGCAACTTCGGTGGACATGTTGTATTGAGGACGCTACGGACTACGGAGGCGAAAAGTTTATTATGTTGATAAATATGGCGCGGCGGGCCCTCCCACAACCTCCTGTGTCCTTCGTTCGCAACATCATCAGGTTCAACGTCCATCCATGTCTTCAGATGATAGAAGAGTCTCCTCTTCTTTCATTGGCAAGGATGGTATGCCAGTCAAGGACCCGTATCATGTCCTTGGCATCACACCCACGGCATCAGAATCGGAGATCAAAAAGGCCTACAGACAACTCGCTTTGCAATACCATCCAGACAAGCAGTCCGGTACGACTCTCACCATTAGTCAACGGAGAGAGATTGATTCACGGTTTCAAGAAATAGGAGATGCACGATCATTCTTACTAGATGCAGAGAATGCAGAATTTAGACGTAAGTATGATACCAACCTCGCCAGTGAACGATTGCGTCAGGCGAATGAGGAACGAAGAGAACGCACAATGGATACAAGACGGAAACGGATGAGAGAGGAATTGATTTCAAGAGAAAGAGAACATTTGGCACGTGCTAAATCAAACGCCGTAAGTGATAATTCAAATAGTGGAACCGCTGATAGATTCGATGTTGATCGACTTCGGAGAGAGGGTGAACGATTGCGTGCAGAGTATTCAATGCGTGAGGCCGATGCCGATGTGTCCCGACGAAAACGTGAAGCATTAGAACGAGCCACGCATGCACTGAATATGGAGGAACGACAGGTTAGATTGAAATGGAGTCGAAAGAAGGTGGTTGGTGGGTCGCATACGGCATTGTCAATAACCAAAATTATGATAGATTTTGGGGAGGTAGAGTCAGTTGAATTAATCGGATCAAAGGGTAATCAAGCGCTGGTTACCTTTGCGGACGGATCAAGTTGTGTAAAGTGCGTTGATGCATTTCGAACAAGTGAGACTATGCGAGCAACGTTTGTGGGACGCAGGAAGATGGACGACTATGGGATGCAATCAGTGGACGCAAATGGGCAAGATTATATGGGTGAAGATGATAGAGAAAGTAGCCTTCGACGGGCGGCAGAACGGGAAAGGTTGATAAGAGAAATAGAATTAGAAGAAGAGGCGGGTGGAGATGGCGGTGGCACGTCCACGTCAAACAAAATTAGTAATGGACGTCAACAACAATCCTCTTTTCCACCTGAGTTTCCATCCGATCCTGAAAATGAAGGCCTAACGCCATTCCAGCTGCTCGAGAAGTATGAAAAGATTATTCTACAGTCATGATACAATTGGCAAAAAAAAGCTTAAACAATAGTATTCCATTAATAATTTTATTCCAACATTGAGTGAAGATCTCTCACTAATCATTAAAGTCTAAAAGGAAGCACACAACTCCTAAGAGCAATGCTTCTTTGCAATCATCGAGCTTAAAACTCTGGGATGCTTTCCTCAAGTGTTTCCTGCGTCATACTACGTGTTCTAGGCCTTTTAATGGTGGACTCATCGGCTGACGTCGTCATTGACCTCTTTCCCCGTGTCCCATCTGGAGACTTCGCCCTCATCACTGATCCCCCCTTCCCCACATCGGAAGTCTTGGACAGCTTTGCACTCTTAATTTTCTCCTTCACCTCTATATCGGCCGCGGCCGCAGAAATTGTCGTCTTGTCAAAAGTTTGTGTTAAAGTTGTTTGCTGTTCCCCGCTCAGCAGTACATTGGGGTCCCGTTTTTCTGGCGTCTTGTCGGTGAGTGCCCTCTTCCTCCTCCCCTTTCCCTGTTGCTGTTCCTGTCCTTTGTTCCTCGGAGGACGTTGGCATTCTGCCGCTGACGTCGTCGTCGTTGTTGTCGTCGTCATCGTCGATGACCGAAGTGGGAACGAGTCCTCCGTCGTTGACTTTACATTCCCGCTGGGCGTTAGAGGGGGTGCGACAGATAGCACGGGGAGCACGGCCGATGGTATCGGGGAGGATGACCTCGGCGATGATCCGCCTCCCCTTAATAAATTTGCCATATTTAGCCTAGATGTTAGTTCGTCGATTGCCTCAATCGTGGACCGGCCAGAGGTTTGTGCCTTCCGCAATGCGGTAGAGACGGTGATGACCTTGGTGGCATCCTCTAAGCTAATACCGATCGTTTCCATTGTTTTAAATATCTGTTATTACCCCGCACGGATGAAAAGATTAGAAATATTGGTGTAAATTTGGAGAATATCATCAAGGGAGAAGGAGGTTCATCATTTCGAAATTATCGCCATCCCACCCATCCCCCGATGGAACTCACCTCCTCTTCATCTGGAGCACATCCGTCAGCAATCTCGTTCATTAATTCATTTGACACACGCTCACGCCCATATCCCCGCTCGAGCAAGGTTGTAACACCCTTTTCCAACGCTACAGCGTATCGAGTCTTTGCCTCGTCTTCCGTGGCCGATGGAACAACGACGACGACGGGCTCCAATGGATCACGCCCATGGTCTTCGTCAGATGACGCTGATGGTGTTGTCGCCTTGATAGCCGTCATCGTTCGGACCCGGGGGACGAGGCCAATCAACGTGACGAAGACGTACGATACACGCACGAGCCGCGACGTGCCGAGAGTTCTTTTCGTTGGTGATGAGGGGTGAGTAAAAGTGAAAGTGAAAGACTTCTTCGATTTTCGATTTTCTTTAATTTTCTCACACCAAAGACGTAGCCCTAATTCTCCCGCCTCGAGTTACTCCGTTACTGAACTCATCATCTCCTAAACGAGAGCAGGTGCGTACCATCCATGCCGTCGTGGTGTCGGTCGTTGTTGGGCGGCGGGGCGACGGATAAGCGCCCGGCATGAGCGGATCTGACCACCCCGGTTGGTGGTTAGGAAGACTTGATACTTTTGGCGTGCTTTGGAAGCATATGTGTCTTTTTCGCATCACAAACGTACATCTCACCTGTATTATTTATCCTATCTTTTCATTACAGCTCATAGTCTCCATTTACATTTGCAAATATGGCACCCAACAAACCCGACCTCGTTAGCAGGGATTATACCATCCACCTGGCCAAGCGAACACACAAGACCACATTCAAGTCGAAGACACCAAAAGCGATTAAGGAAATAAAGAAATTTGCTGAACAAATGATGAAAACGAAGGATGTACGACTTGAACCCAAGGTTAATAAGTTCATTTGGAAGCAGGGTGTGAGGAATCCCCCCAAGCGTATTCGAGTGCGATTGAGTCGTAAGAGGAATGAGGATGAGGATGCTGCTGAGAAATTGTACACTCTTGTTCAGCTTGTGGAGGTTAGCAGTTTTAAGGGTCTACAGACTGAGAATGTCGATTCGGCATAAACGGTTTGACTCCTTATCCCCAATTAGTAATGATTGATTTATGCCTCAGCTTCACAAAAGGCTTCCCGACCTAGTCGAGATTTCTGCTGTCAAAGGCCATATATTCTTATACCACCCTATACTTTCTGTGTTCAAATAGTATTACCGTAGTACACTGACCAGGGAATATCTTTCGCCATTATTCTCATATGAGAAAATACCAGTTATCCTTCCCTTTTTGTCGAGGGTATGCATGAATGAATTATCTTTTCTACTACCTATGAACAAGTTTATCCTTACCAACACAATTACCCCAGCGGTCTTTAAGTGTCAGATCAGCACCACTGCTTACTAAAACTCTAATTGCTGCAATGTTCCCTTCCGCTTCGGCAATGTGTGACGCTGTTCGACCATCGTAGTCAGCAGCGTTGACATTTATCCCAGCCTTGACTAGCCGGTTCAAAAGCTTAATATCGCCATCGAACACTGTTTGACAAAGGATAGAGGCCGCCTGAGTGTCTGTTAAGCAAAGCTTGGCTCCAGACGCGAGCAAAAGTTCCTGAACCTTATCATGTCCATATTTTGTAGCTTCCAATAGTGCAGTAGAGCCGTTCATATCAATTTTATCTGTGCAGGCTTCATATTTCAGCAGTAATTGAACTGTATCCGCATTGCCTTTCATAGACGCAATCATCAATGCCGTGCGATTATCATAGTCTGATTCGTTCAGATCTAAACCATGCTCATACATGCGAATGATTGTATTATTGTCTCCTCTGGAGGCGGCAAAAAGGAGTTTTGTTATGTCGTCGTCAAGTCTCCGACGCATATGATTATTCATTAAATCTATTATTCCTGGAAATGATTTGAGACTTAGTTGAAGGGTGGGATTTTGATGATACGTTGACTGGTTCGAGGAGACTGAGACACTTTCAAGCTCCTGCATTAGATTTTGAAGTATTTGTCCAGTGCTACCAGCGTAGTCCTGTGCCAATATTTGATAGGATTGTCTCGACAGGGTTAATGTCTTAACAGCCGTGATACTTTTCACACGAAAAGGCTGTGGGGACTCAGTGAAAAATCCTATCGTTCCTATGAACATTCCCGCTTCAAGCCTGATGACATGTGGTTGTAGATCAGTGTCCACGCCATATTCAATCCTGAGACTTTGATCATTGTGGGATGTGTCATTTGTTGTGATTATCTCCGCAATCCCACCGACAAGCAGATATAAATCCGATGAGATGGAGCCCTTCTCAATAATTTCTTCTCCTGGACTGAAAATCTCAACAGTACACGATGCGAGGAAAGCGTCTATGAATTGAGATTGGATTCCCGTCAATATGTTGCTATTCAATAAATGTCCATGATATAGTTTCCTCATAATTTTGCGCCGAACTTGAGATGGAAAGTGTTTCAATACATTTTCGTCAGACACCTCTTCATTATTGAAGTCAAGTCGTAGCTGTCGCTTCAAGCGAGTCATTAGAGAATCGTCGAAATGATGCATGGTGCCATATTGATGGAGAACTTGAAGACTGTGCCTATATTTCCTGGATGACTCATCATTCTTGAGTACTAGAAGAGTTATCGACCCAATTATATAAGCTCCAAGCGCAATGTTTGATATCATAAAACAGCTGCCAGCAATCTTTTCTACCGTGCTTCTGGGCGTATAGTCACCGTAGCCAACAGTGGCAAAGGTTGTAACGCACATGTAAAAAGCAGTGACATATGCCTCTAATTCTTCTGAACTACTATCGATAATGCGTAAGTGAGTACCAAGCCACGTTGATTTGTCAAACTGATACAGCCGTGCCAAAAAGTAAAACGTGCACGCTTGAAGGTGACAATTAAACAACACTAATGCTAAGTTGCGTATCATTGTGTACATGAGAAGGCTGACACGGGCATCCCATCGAAGATCATCCGAAAACTTAACTAGCCGGCGAGTTCTGACGAAGTGTAGGAGTCTGAATAGAGACAATATCAATGTGGTTTCATATGATGCGTCCAACTTTGTAGCACACCATGGTATAATTGTTGCAAATGGGATTACACCTAAGATATCTATCCAGAATGGGCGTCGAAGATATTCTGTAGTGATCTGCCTACGGTCTAATATGAGCTTGTCATCCTTGTACAGTGCAAGATTGAAATTGATCAGAATATCCACAACAAATAGTAGCAGTAACAACTTCTCCAAAACATCTACCAATTGTTTGAATACGCTCTGAGACTCTTGGAATGCAATCTGATAAGGAGTAACAAACATTGTCAATATCGCACCCACGACTATTGAGTACCACCAAATCCGATAATAATACCCAATCGATGAAATGATCCAATTACGTCTACCGGAACTATCGATAACTTCGATGGCAGTAGTATTTGTTTTACAACGTAAACTCATGGTAGTTCGTACACCCTCAGGGTTAATTGTCAATACCTCACGACATTTAACGATGGAATAATGATTCAAATCTACATTGTGATGAGAATCACCAATGCTCAAGCCGAATTCATCGTCTTTCTCCTTTACAAGAGGAGTTGATTCGCATGGACGACCGTCATCAACAACCGTGGGCTCGAGGAAATTCACGCGCTGTGGCATCACTATTACTTGATCACTACTAAAGATAAACTCGGTCCGACCTTCGGCAGCATCCAAAAAGAAGAGATCTTCTTCCCGCTCAAAGTGTGTGCTGAATTTATGTGACTAGAATACTCGAGACTCTCCTCTAGACCTGAACCTGACAATGTTTGGCAGTCTCAAGAATAACTGCTCGCTATTACTGCTCTTGGACATATGTAATGGATTTTCCGCGCATAGATGCGTTCCATCATCACGACATATAATAATCAGGGGTGCAGCAGCATCATCAGGAGGTGAAGGTGGTGAATCAGTGGGAGTACAGCTTGTATCATTAACAAGTCTAGGGACTGACCATGACGCAGTCGGTGAGGCAATGGCACGAAGTGTAGCTGCGTGGCTGGATGTAGAATGGATGCCACAGGAAATACATATCAAAATGGGAACGTCTGTGAAGAATAGCTACATTTCATGTCGAAAACGTGGGATAGAGGAAGTTGCTGAAATTATGACTCAAGTTACCGAAGATCTATATGATAAATGGTCAGAATATAATGCCGACGCATTTGTAAATGCATGGGACGTTGGAAATTATGTCGCAGATTACTTGATTGCCAAATCAGGGTCAGAGACATGTGGTTGCTCAACAAAGATTGTTGATCCTGATTTGGAAACAGCCTTTGAATAAATAGCAATTGCAGCATGCTGAAACAACCTGTAAGAGGAATGAAGTCTAAAATAAGAGATTTGATAGGATATTATTAAATATAAACTCTTGAAGTAGAAACATCATGACCCCCACGTAATAGGATTTGACAAGAACAGTATCCTCTCATCACCCATTAAACTTTTTACCAACCGTGCACATAATGCAGTACCAGTTTTGGGGGGGATCGTTGCGGGTAGTGTGGCATACAATTCAAAGAATTTACCATTCAACCCAACGTGCAAGTAGTCCTTGTCGACTACATATGTCACAGAATGCTCCTTGGGTGGTGATTCGAGTAGAAGCTGCATTGGACATTCGTTACTGATTCCACAAGCCCCTTTCTTGTATTGATTTTGATGATATGATGTGTCTGAGATTGTATCGAGTGCCTCCATAGTTGTTTCGACAGATGCAGATCCTAAACGTAAACGCAGAGCTAAGCGTTGGTAGATATCCCACACGTGACTTTTAGATGAGGCATCAGTGAATGGGAATGTGAGGGATGGGCCGAAACATTGCGTGAGCATGGATCCAGTTGTAGGAGTGACACCGCATGACGATTGAGCATTATTGACATAGATATCACAGCGAAAACAAAAATGTACCGCCGATGCAATTCTGAGGTAGGAAGCCATCATTTCTTCCTGACTTTTCGCTGATAATGCAGCATGCAATGCTGTAAGTAGCGGTGCCTCGTGTGCTCGTTTATCGTCTTCGTCCGCATCTTTATCGTATGAATTTTCCAAGTAAGTTGATATCGATAATCTTTTTACAAATTCATTGATCTCCTGAGCAAAACCTATTCCATTGTCAACAGACTGCGTGGAAACATTTGATGGGGATGAAGAATTAAAGACACGAAGAACTTTTGATTTGACTGTTGGTAGACCTAGCCTCTTTCGAACCATATTTGCTGCCTCCCGAAACGACTGGAATTGTTCCATACTATTATCAGGACTAATCATAACAAAACTTAACCCTGTATCATTTGGATCTAAGCACAATGTGTATGCATAAAGAAATCCTGAGCTATCAAATCGAGGTAGACAAAGGGGGAACCACAATTCATTCGTTAGTAGTCCAGTTTGACACCCTACGAATGTTAAGATAAGGTGAAGGTCGGATGTATGAAGTTGTGATGATGGATTAGCTGGTTGTACGATGGTCACAAGACGTGTCCCCACGACAAGCATCGCGAAGAGGTCGTTGGTATTACTTCTTCCACACGAGTTGAGTAGCATTTTGCTTGCATCTTCACGTATCTCAATCGGGATGGGATGGACACATTCGATTCCAGCGGTGAGGAAGCATCCACATCCGGATCCACTATCGTCGCAATCTGTTTCATCTACTGACGGATCGAAGCGATCTAGCAAATTTCGTATCGAGTCATTCACATTTGATCCCATCATACTGCGCAAATCATAGCCGGGACATCGATCGAAGATGGACTGAACTTGCGAAGTCAGTGTGAATACTACTTGTGAGTAAACATACTCCAATTGCAATCTAAGCCAAGCCTCATTATGATACCCATCCTTTCTGTCAGAGATGGACACAAAAGTCAATGCATCTGTATGTTTGAATACGACCAACCTCTTGCCTGCCTTTATTGATTGGATGTCACCAAGTGGCGATGACGCATGTCTATTGTTGTCGAATCCACCGTTGATGCTGCTGTTACCGAAGGATAGGACGTTGGCACGCAATCCCTGGATGATACCACATGCAGTCGACCATTCGTCTTCGTTCGCATCACCTCCAGGCTCACGTCCATAGCGAACAAAAATTGCCTTGCCAGCTGCACTCATGATGATGACGTTAGGCCCTCTGTTCGCCATCTCTCGTTCGTTCGTGCCTATCATCTCCTCGTCCTCGTCGTCCTCGTGTCCCTCCTCGTGTCATCTTAACGATATCTGACCTCGCCCTTTCTTTGTTTTGTGTCCAACAGGGGTACGAGAGTCGAAGCTCCTATCACACCAAACACCACACGCACGCACAGCCCCTCCTTTCATGAGCTTTCATGGCGACGGCATTTTCAATGAAACGTAACCCACGATTGGTCGAGGCTCTCTTCTCGTCGACCTACACCGCCGCTGTAACCGGGACTCCTGGACATCGATGTTCTTGTCGTCATTTCTATTCATCATCGACGCTGACATCAAGAATTTTAACCCGCTATCGAGACTATCAAGGAGACGCAAGGATTCTTGCGCCTGGCCTTCTTAGATCTGTGGCCACAAGCAGTACTAATAACAATCATGTGTTGCAATTATTTCACGTGATAGCAGCACGAGTGTTAGATAGAGACAGTAGGAGGTCAATAATTGTACGTCCTCCTCCGAGCACTATGTTGGAGCGACGAACATCTGCAGCAAATCTCACCTCCGAATTTTGTACGTCGTACCTTTCACTCCCTGAATGGCACCCATCGTCGCTAGTGGACAAATGTCACAAACTAGATTTTCTTGAATCGTTGATTGATGAGAAATTTGGCGTGAATGAAGAATCAATCCTCGCTGCAATGGACAATGTCAAAACTCGTTCATTGAGGGATACTGACATTCAACGGATACGAGAGCTTTGTACACCGCACCATGAAACAATTTTTCATTATATCCTAGGGTCAGCACAACAAGATCTGGGTGTAGCATTTCTAGTGTCTTTGCGAAGGGATATGAGTGAAGTCGTTCGATATTGGAAATTCGTTCAGACAAATGAAAGTCAAGATAATGAGGAGAAAGTTATGACAACTCGAAAATTATCTCGATTGCAATATGTGGAAGGAAGCATCAAAACCATCCTCACGTCGCTGTTTAGACCAGGTGCTTTACAATTGCGACGGATTACATACAACCAAACACCCGCGTCCATTATTGAGCAAATTGCCTTCAAGGAGGCAGTGCATCCGCTCCAAAGCTTAAATGATTTGCGACAGCGCCTTGGGGAATCAAGACGGTGCTTTGCATTTTTTCATCCAGCCTTGCCCGACAAACCGTTAGTTTTCGTACACGTCGCCTTACTAAAAGAAATGCCAAGTAGTATGGACGAGATACAATTGGCTTCGGAGGATACTTCCAATGCCACGACTGCAACATTCTATTCAATTACAAACTCAGAACAGGGTTTGAATGGAATACATTTGGGAAATAATTTGATTAAATCGGTTGTGCATGTGTTGCAGAATGAATTTCCAAAGTTGCAAACCTTTTGTACATTGTCCCCAATTCCTAAGTTCAAATCATGGCTTGAAGCAAAACTTGTTCAGTACCAACAAGGTTTGCTCCGAGAACAATTTGTTGACGATGATTTTCTTACTCGAGATGAATATGTACAGTTACAGGGAATATTCCCCTCTGATAAGCCTCTACTTGATCTGTTGGATACATTGATGTCCCCCACTTGGCAGAGTGGTGGCGAAGGAAACGGATCAATTCTGGCGGATCAACTTCAACCATTCTTGATGAAATTTGCTTCCTATTTTCTAACTATTGAGAGACATCGTGGTCGGCCACTATGTCCCGTAGCAAAGTTCCATGTAGGAAATGGAGCTGAAATGAATCGTCTCAATTTTATGGCCGATAAGAGCAATAAAGGAATGAGAACAAGTTGTGGCATGATGGTCAATTATCGGTATGACTTGGATGAAATTGAAGAAAACAGCACTCGATATGAGATGAATGGTGAGATTATGGTAAAAGATGGAGTGAAATCTTGGCTTCGTGGTGTTGAATGAATAATAATTAGTTGCAATTGCTCACACCACTCTGCAATAAGCAGCATAAATCTAATAAGATATGTACGGAAGCTGAAATAACATATTTAGGTATCGAAATTAAACAACTGATGATGCACATGCTAGCTCGAGGAGATTATCCATCACCAATCCAACTGTTGAACCGATGGAACTAGCCAAATCTTCTTGATCAGGTAATGGCAAATCAACGAATTTCAATACAACATCGCCATCAATAACTCCCTTCATTCGATCATTGTTACGGCATCCAGCCCTCCGAGTGGAACGACGATATAATCGCCATGCGATGTGACTAAGAGCACAGTTGCTCTCTAACGCGTTACTCATAACGCTTTGCAAAGCAGTCAATCGCCAATACGTGGGCTCGCTCAAAGGAACGATCGAGCAAAAGCTACCATCGGACGTGCCAAAATTGATTGCAAATCTTTGATCGTCGTCCAGACGTCCGAACATGCTATCTTGTTGCTTTAATGCAGCCAGCGTACTGTTCGTGGTGCATGAGTTGAAAATTAAACTCGATTGACCCCAATGACTTCTGAGTGACGTCGTTTGCGTGCCCATGTGGAAGTCAGCCCGGCTAACAAGCTTATTCCCCCCTCGTGCGGCGGCATCTGTAGGGGCATATTGTAGAAATGATAGATTTTGCCGATCGTCGTGACAAACAAATGCCATTGCACCACCTCTGCTTATCAAGCCTGACGCGAAGACATGATTTGGTTCATAATCCTTGGCGAGCAAAGTTAAACTCTTATCACTCTCGCGCCAAACAAGGAAATGCAACGAGTCATACGCGTCACTGAGCAAGAAGAATGTCTTGAAGAGTACAATGTCTTGAACCTGCATGTGAGCATGATAAAAACCAACTTGAGTCAATTTACCACCACCCCATTGCTCGACAGTAACTTCTGCCCCTACCCCAACAACCATACGGTACTTATCCTCAGTCTTGAGAGATGATAAGCTGGTCACAGGACCTAGAGCCATTTCTTTCTCGGATTTCAGCGCGAGCTGCAATGGGGTAGTCTTATATCCTTTGTTCAGAGACTTTTTCTTGGACTTCTTGACTTGAAATAGTAATATTCGCCCTTTAGAGGCAAGATCTTCTCCGTCTTGATCTATTTCACTCGTACCTACACCAATGAAAAGATTAACCTCGGGTATTTCATCGCTATCCTCCACAACATCTGTCAAAAACATGACCTTCATGGCAGTAGCATGCTCAAATTCATCCAACTGATACTTATCCATCACTTTAAATTGAGCTGACGCGTCAACGATCCACAGCTCGAATCTTCGTGTTGGCATTGGAGGAGCAAGGCCGAGTCGTTGATCAATGGTAAAACATTCCTCTCTCTCTATTTCCTCTACCCACTCCTGCTCAATGTCGAATCCTCCCAAATCAGCCTCTACTTGCTTTCGCACCATGGCTGCTTCTTTTTCATCTTTGATTCTTTGTCGTTCTTCGGGGCTCAGACCATCATTAACCAAATAACTCTGATCTCCTTCGAATTCATGAGATACAAGTAGAGCATAAACAGGGCGAGATGTAGTGGAAATGGAGGCATCATCAATGAACTCGATGTGACGTACAGTTACTCCCAAAGGCACTTTTTGTATTGACATGCCGCCTCCAGGAATGAGACCATGTGGTGCAAACACATCCCACAAACCATTGTAAAGAGTAAGTCGTTGTGACCCGACACGTCCAATTCTTTCATGAATTGTAATGAAACCATTGCTTGCATTCTGGAAGACTGTTGGCATTTGTGTACAGAAGCCGGACACTGGCACAGGACGGCCACCCGCCGGGCTTACGTGTCGAGACTTGTGAGAGACTACTGTTGGTGCTCCTCGTTCTGAAACAAACCAGAGAGGTCTGGGAGTGGCAGCAAACAAACCGTCCTCCCCAGAAATTCCACTGAAACGATGCAGCCGATTTGCACGGAAACTCTGCTTGACCAGCTGTTGTGGGACTATGCCTCTACGACGGAGTTTTATCAAGTGACGTCCTGCTTCGTCGCTCGGCCGTGAAACATTGGCAAGAGGTACTCTTGAAAACTCAAGACCAATCTTGGAGCTGCGTTTGGATCCAGAATAAAGATGTAAATCACCCTGAGTGGTATCAACGAGGATACACAGTGATCGCAACATCCATGAATCCTTTTCTTCATCAATGATGGACATATTCCCAGATATGCTATCGGATTGAAGTGAAGGTCCTGTAATAAATAATCGAAGCTCTGCCACTTCAACTTCATGATGCTCTGGGCATCGCACGCTCCCTCCTCTCCCAAGAATAGCGGAACCGTGGCTGCATCCATTAGCTTGCCAAATTGGAGAAGCTTCAGGCGTCACTGATTGGCAATCAACAACTGTGGACGATGACAACTTTTCACTGTCAAATATTTGAAGCAAGCCTGAGCGGCGACAAATAGCGACAGCTATTCGATTGTATGGCATCGTAGGCGTCTGAAGACTACCAAGTTTCACGCTCCACGTACCATGCATGGAAAGACGGTCGGGAGAAAACGACAGCGATGATGAGGGTTCAGGAATGGCCGCAACCGAGCTCTTCTTAACTGGTACATCTTTATGGTCTGCATCAGTGTGCTTCGTTGGCATATCAAAAATGTGGTTCGGCAATGATATCACATCCAACGCCTAAGAATATCCGATAAAACATGTTAGAGCTAAAAGTAGAACCAGATCACAACATTAATTGTGCCTTACTTACCACCACTTTATTACTGTCATAATAACTATCATTATCGCCATTATCACCCTCGATTATAGATTCAGACAATTTGAAGCCAGAATCGTTTTTCTTCCTTTTTGTTGGTAGATTATTAACAGCAATATTAAATACACTCGCATTTCCAGAAGTCCACACACATCCAAAGGTGACGGATACAATACTGGATCCGTCATTTGATGTCTTGCTAATCATGGGAGTGATTGAGGTAAGCTGTCCACGAGAATTGTCGTTGTTAAAGAATGTCTTCTTTGTCTCGTCGATATCGATCCGATGAACGAAGTCAATCACCAGACCAATATCACTAGACGACTCCTGCATGTCACCACGGACATCTGACATGACTATAATGGTATATGGATTGATACAGTCCTCGCGAGGATCGCGGACGAAGAACACCGAGAACAAGTTTGAACCAGAAGAAAATTCAGTGGCGGCGAGCAGCGTCATTTGCCTTAATATATCAACTGCATCTTTGAAGGATTGAGGGGCGCCACCATCTACATTCATTGACAATTGAGTACCAATGTCAACTTCCTCAAATTCTTCGACAAAAGTTTCTTGATCTTCATCTACTCGAAGAATCCCACGCAAAACAATAGATCCCTCGCCATCTGCTTTTCCAATTAGGACAAGGTTCGACCGAGGCAGGCCAAACATGGGTCCAGCCATGTTACACAAATCGGATTCGCAGAGTATACTCCCGCCGACATTGTCCCTCCCAGGCGTCGTCAATACTGCTAGCCCACCTGACTCACCAAATCCACAGGGCATAATGTAATGTCGTGCAGCAGACGAGAATGCGTTGGAGAATAAGGATTCATGCTGTGCCTCTGACGCGGATGCAATGATAGCATCATCCTCTCCCGTCAGCGAGGGGCATGTTGCCACTGGTCCGTGACACCCGCCACCCAGAGGTCCTAGACCAGTGAGTGAATCCAGAGCACGGATCGATCCGAACATGGAGAGACACCGCGCTAGTCGATGATCAGCATGACGACGACGGGAAATCATGAATGTATCATCATAGTCAAGATGGGCACTGGCATAGTGGTTATTGTCATCGTCGTCGTCAAGTGAGTCACCATCTTCACGGTAGGATGAAATAATAGTCGGAGCGCCGTCGACGGCGTCATCATCATCGTCGCGGTACAGCTCCTCCTCTTCAAGACGAAGGATCTCTTCCTCTGTCAGTGTTCCAGTACCATTTTCATGTGTGTGATCGTCAACATTTTTCTTCTCATCATCAGTATCGTCAACCTTGATTGTTGGAGCATCACTTCGGCGTGGATGTTTCCTCATCGGTCCTCCTCCAGATATAATTGAGGACAATGCATCCGGCATCATCTTTGCCTCAGGCTTGCGCTTGCCACCTGTATTCTTCGTGACATCATCATCATCAACATCATATTCGTCAACTGGGTCTTTTGGTACGAGTTGAGTTGGTTTGTTCAACGAGAATGCTAACAGTGAACAATCTCCCATCCTCGACCCGACAAAGACCAAACCCCTCACTTGAATCTTTGACGTCGGACTATCCCTTGATGACAGTCGCTCCTTGTCATTTCCACGCATTGGGTCCGCATTCACTGTAGGACTTGACGATGAAACCAATCGCTCAATCAGCTCATTCTTCTTCTTCCCAGTAAGTTTCAACCCCTTGCTACGAAGTAACTCTTTAAGCTGGGGTACGGTCATATTCGAATAGTTCATATTCGAATAGTCATCATCGTTTGTAGTAGCAGCTTCGTCCTCTGTCTTAGCAGTAAGTTTGGAATCTACAATTACATCACCCTCCATCTCATCATTCACCCGCTCCTCACCAAGATAACGTTTCATAATCCTAGAGTGAGTAGCATTTAATACTGATAGACAGCTGGTGACACTCCCTAATCCACCAACCCGATATCCTAATGGGAATAGACTCATGAACATGCCACCATATTCTCCTTCATTATTTCGACCACCACCAACACCATTCTTCTTACTACTCTGACTGTGGTGCAATTCTAATGAATGTAATGTACCATTCCCACAACAGACTAGTGCAATAGTGTCGGTAACAAATGATATACATGACGAGGCATCAAGTTGTAGTGCAAGACGGGGTAATGGAATTGGATTAGGTTTCAGATATACTCCTACCTCTGACGTTGCCTCATTATCATGATTGTCATCACTGCTGTTGGTAACATCAGGTGGTGGTAATAATCCAGTAGGGCAACCAACACATGCAAAGCCATTCACAGCTAATGCACATTGTACCTTACCCCCCATGGATACGTATACGATAGTATTGGTCCCATAGACTAGTACTCCACCTCCTCCTTCTCTTGCACCACCGTTACTGCCGCCATATGTAGATGCAGTATATGCGGTTGCTGGTGGACGAGGAATAAGCTTCCATGCATCCACAGGCATGGCATCCACAAGACTCCATAATACTACTGATCGACGTTGGTGCATGGCAATAGATATAGCCGTAAGTGTTAGTCCATACTTGGTTCCGGTATAGGTTGTTACTTTTTTGGTATTAGTTCCGTGCTGCTTGTTGTCGTCGTTTTCGTCGTCGTTGTCGTCGTCAACATCAGAATCCATATCCATATCATCCCCATACTCATCTACACTGCTACTTGGTGTTGCCGTTGCAGTTGTTGTTGTTACAATCTCGGCAGTACGCCCTAATCGTCCAGACCAGGCTCGCCCACCCCCCTTGCGTGGATTAGTATGTAATATTAATAATGTTGGTTCTGTATATCCGGAGAGGTAGGTTATATCAATAACATCACCAAACCCATGTCCTAATGTATTTGTAGTGGTAGTAACTGAGGATAGTACACCCGTGGATAATAAATTACCCTTGTTATCACGTTTGTTATTATCCTTCTCAGTGTTACTGTTAGTGGCTGATGATGATGTAGTTGTTGTTATTGTTTCATCACGTATCTTGGCAGATAATGTTGCCAATGGTAATATGTATGGTTCCGATGCCACTCTCCACCATAATGAGTTGGAGCTTACGCAATCAACTGCACCATCCTCCTCAAGTGGACGTGGTACACGGGGTAAAGAGAAGGTGGCAATTGCTACCCCTCCACCAATTACTACTGATACACGGGGTGGATCATCATCCTCATCATCATCCTCATGGTCCTCTACTATATGATAGTCATTATATACTTGTTGTTGTTGCTGCGGCTGTGATGATCGAGAGAGTACAGACACAATCATATCAATTTCGCTATAACTTAATCCACCATAGCTATGCTCCTTAATTGTTGTACTAAAATCAATAATGGAACTAGCAACTAACAAAGAGCCGCCTGAGGTGGAGGGATATACTAGCGACAATCGTGGCAATCCCGCAAATCCAAGTAATAATCCATCATGTGTAACACTCTGCTTATTGGTGGTGGTAGTAGTGCCATGTGGGATGACATCTAAACTAATAATAGTTCCGGCCAAATTGTCATATATAGCCGATAATGCCAATGTCCCGGCGTGTGGGAGTATAGTGTACACACGTAATGAGTTGGATTGTGATGTTACTAAATTAGGCAATGCATGCTCTTCTTCATCTTCTTCTTCTTCGTCATCAGCAGCAGCACTAGTAGCAGCAGCAGCAATGTTGGCATGACGACGACGTTTCGGACGTGGTCGGGGAGAGGTAAGGTAGGCATAGCAACATAATTCCGACGAACCGCTGCCACGGCCTGGACCAAAGTTGGTAATGAATGCTGGATGGATTGGTCGACTATTAGCTGAAGCCGACGTTGCTGTTGTTGTTCCACCGCTGCTGCTGCTGCTAGTAGCATTGGCGGCGTTAGACGGTGCCGCCGGAGTGCCGGTAGTGGTCTCCGACATGATGAGAGGTGTTTCACGAATATGGCGGGACTTTATCGCAGGTGAAGAATATTTATGAGGGCGTGTCCTCGGTTGACCCAAGTGTGCAGAATGATATGTATAACTTCAAAGCCTTTCAAAGCCCACCCAACACCACGATGGCAATCCCCGACGGTGCAGTGTGCTACTTTTGTCTTGGAGAGGAAGGGGATGAGGAGGGGAAGCCGCTAGTACGAGACTGCTCTTGTCGTGGTGACTCGGCTGGCTTTGCCCATTCCTCCTGCCTCGTCACGTACGCTGAACAAAAATGCAAGCAGGCGGATGATGGAGACATACAATCCTTTGCCGAGCCATGGAGATTTTGCACCAACTGCAAACAAATGTTCGAAGGTCAATTATCGGTAGATTTAGCATCTGCATTTGCATCATTTGCAGAGGCAACCTACAGTCATCCCGGCAGCATCAGCAAGTGGGATAAATTGAAAGTATTGGTTGCTCGACGCGTGAAAATCGAGGTGACGCAAAAGATCTTCATGTACAATGGCATCGGAGATAAGGATGCTATTAACAATCAATTAAACGAATTATTATCAATAGTTGACCAAACGAAGAAGGAATTAAAGATGAGTGGTTGGATTCACATGCCTAAATATATTGAGGAGTACATGAACTGGTTTGTGGGAATTATGAGGCGTATTCATATGTTCAATTGGGGGGAATGTCATTGTATGTCTCCTCTGAAGAAAATCAACAGCTTGCAATTACACACTTCAAAAAGGCTCTTTACTCTAGTTCTAGTTGGCATGACAGACAAGGCAAAGCAGATGGAGGGGCAAATCAAAATGTCAGAAATGCAAGTCAAAGATGCTGCAAATGAACAGAAAGAATCAACTGGAGTAACTAATCCTTTATTGCAAAACATGAAAACTACTGTACAGAATATGAAAAATGTCTACGAGTAAAAACTGAATAGTGAAGGAATTAATTCAGTGTTGATGATTGGGACTTTTTGAGGCGTGCAAGTGAAAACCTTTTTTGAAGGCTTCGCTTTGACCTCTGGCTAGACCAGGCCGTTTAGAAAGCAGCGAAAAAGGTAGACACTCCAAATCCGGAGCCCCGTTGAGGGCTCTCAACAAAAGTAGAGGAGGAACCGTTTTGGCTGCGGGAAGTTCCATCAAGTACAGCCAAATTCGATCAAGATCAAGATCAAGATTGACTCTCTTGGGGGCGCGCAGGGGCGCGCATCCAGTTTTATTAGCTGAAAGCCTTTGTTTTCAGAGAAACAAGGGTCAAGGTCATGCGAACAAGAGAGCATTGCTCATGTATTATGCATCAGGGGAGATCCATAATACCTGTCTTATCTATGGAGGAGAAAGAAAGTCAGACCAGGACTTGGAGTCAGGACTTGTATTTGATGAGCAAGAGAGAGATCAGTCTCTTCGTTTGTCAGCATGCGACGGGAGCAATCCAAAGCAATGGCTTAACCCATAGCTTACACAAAGGCCCGTACATGCAGCAATCAAGCAGCATTAATATATCAGCCCTGCTTGATTGTGTTTCGACGTATCTCTTTAACCAAGGATTTAGCAGTGAGGGCCAAGAAAGGAGATATATCAAGGCGAAGAAACGATTTGTGGCAAAGAACGCGGTACTTGCCTATGTAGTTCCCCAGCGTGATCGTGCAAAGGGGAATAGGGAAGAGTGTCCTAGGCAGGAAACTACACTAAGAACTACACATCGATTCAGTAGAATGAATCGATGATGATAATGCAAAAATACACGAGAGTAAAATTGTGTGCTATTTTTATGCTACAAAATGAGTGTCGAATGCACGTGCGTATCTTCGCGCGCATGCATCGGCACGAATGAGAAGGCGCGCATATCCTAAACATTTGGTCTGCCGACGAATCTTTAAATCCGTCCGATCAGTACACACGACGATACGATCATTCGCATCGTCGTCGAGACGCTCGACGAATAATCGAGCGCGCCACTTTTGGGACAATTTTATCAGGAAGAAGTCCTTTCTAATAACGAGAAGATTCTCTACTCTTCTCCATAACGTTTGGTGAATCACCTAGTTATGACATCACATCTTATAGCATACGTATCGTCCTACTATCGCGGTACGTAAATATCTACGATACCATGGCGCCTATGTCAAAGAGAGGGGTGGTCACCATGCCGCCATTTGGACCTTTCTTTCAGTTAAGCATACAGAGGAAATTAAAGTGATGCAACCGCCCTTGAAATGCGCATCTATGTTAGGTCATAGACTAAGAGTCGTGAAAATAAGGATACTAATCAAATCAAATCAAATTAGAGTTGGGATGCAATATGCAAATTTACTCAGCATGTTTGGCCGTCATATTGAAACTGAGCGGCTTGCTGCAAAGTTAGCCCCCGCTAGCCGTCGAGTTCATGGTCCAGATCATACAATTACAATTGATACAAATGAATTACTCAACAAATGTAAGAAACGGTGTATTGTGGTTCTTCCTGAGAACAAATTATTCCATGCTCTGCGATATGAAAGTGGCGGAACAGTTTGTGTCGCCAATGGCCCAATCATGTACCCAAGGAATAAGAATAATGAGAGGACATACAAATTCGAGAATCATCTTGTTATGCCAGCTATTTCTTGCCCTGTGATTTGCAATGGATTGGTGAGTGCATCGCACCTGAATGGGGAATTGGGAGAAGTGAGAAACATTCAAGAGAAGAATGAACATGGAATTCGATGTGTGGTGTGCTTTGAGAAAAAGGGTGCGAAGTCAGCTTTGGTCAAGCCGGAGAATTTACGCATTGCATTTGAGTTGCCAGATGAAGTGGTGTGATTACATTGTAAACTAAGTTTTCAACGTTAGCATCGGGTGACCACTAGCTATTGCTTTTCTACGGTGAGGCAG
>Ga0247832_1002711_pt1 | contig 26280 bp, 23 predicted proteins | sample LaCruzMarch2015__10_FD_192407 | JGI IMG/M metagenome (GOLD analysis project Ga0247832, IMG submission 192407) | Freshwater microbial communities from meromictic Lake La Cruz, Castile-La Mancha, Spain - LaCruzMarch2015_4m | ecosystem: Environmental > Aquatic > Freshwater > Lake | place: Spain... | reverse complement strand
CCCAAGCGGAGGTGCGCAAGTCGGGGCTGCTCATCGCCTTTCTCACTGAGCTGCTGGACCGGGCGGCCGAGCACGTGGAACGGGGGCAGAATGCCGAGGTGCTGCGGCTAGCGCTGAGTGAGATCGCGCCGCAAATCAACCACTTCGCTGACCAGCCTGAGCTACAGGCGCAGCTCTACCAACAGTTGGGAGATATCTACTCCGCCATGGATGAGCCGAAGTCCGCGCTGCCGTTCTTCCAGAAGCAGTGGCAGAACCTGGTGGCGCTGTATGGGGCGCAGGATATCCGACCGCTGAAGGTGCTGTATGAGGTCGCCAGAACGCAAACCCGGGCCACCCTGCGCGTGGAGGCCATTGAAACCTACCGGCTCGTCAGCAGCGGCTATGCGGCGCTGGGCAAGACGCAGTCCAAAGAGTGGTTTGACTCGCGTCGTCGCATGGCGGCGGAGCTTATCGCGCTGAATCGCAGGCCAGAGGCGGCAGCCGTGCTGCAAGACTTGTCTTCCCGGCGAGATCAGAGCGGTGCCATGGGGCATGAGAACAACGAATTCCTGCGCGCCATGGCGGAGCTGCACTGGCTGATGGGCGAGTTCCAGGAAGCCGAAGCACTGCTGGAACAGAGCTTGAGCCAACTCGGCGTGAGACGACTCGACGAGCCCCACCTTCAGCGCTCGCGCGCAGCCACCCTGCGGGCCTACTCCAAGCTGGAAGTGCAGCGTGGCAATCTCGCCCAGGCAGCCCAGCGTTTGGAGCAGGGCATTCTGGCAGAAATAGCAGCGTCTGGCCCGGCGAATCATCAACTCATCAACCGCTGGATCGAGGTGGCTCGCCTGTATGCGCGTGTGGGCCGCTTCCAAGATGCTGAGCGGGCCACGCAATCCGCCCGAAACTTGGCCAAGGAGCGCGGCCATCTCGGCCAGCAGGTGCACGCACTGCAAGCCAGTGCCGAGATCCAAGAACAAGCCGGAAACCTAGCGCTGGCGCTCTTGTATCGTCAGGAGTGCGAGCCGCTCGCGGCCCAAATCGTCGATGACAAAGGGGTCAGGATGGAACAGTGGCGGGCGATCATTACCCTGAACGTAAGATTGGCTGAACCCAAAAAGGCCGAGAACGCCGCTATCAATCTCTGGGGGCTGATACGCTTGCGTAACTGGCGCGAACCGACCGAGGACACGGACTTCAGGAGAACGTTGTTCGACACGATGATCCAAGCCTGTCAGGACAGCAAGACCCTGGACCCTGATTTGTTGGCGCTTTGGAAGAACAAACGCAATGACCTGTCGGCTGTGAAGGTGCCTTAGTCGGTCAGCGCCGAGCGCAGAAACATCAGTTCTTCGTCCACCTTTTTCTCGGTAGGTTTATGCAGTGTCTCACGGATCAACGCCCGCACTAGCTTGCGGAATCGGACACGCAAGATTGAGAGCCGCTGGCGTAGTTGCTCATGAGACATGTTCAACTGCGCGGCCAGCGCCGCCTGGCCGCGCTCATCCGGGCTAGACCGCGGGTCCATCTCATGCCGCAGCACTGCAAACTCCTCGCGATGACCCGCGGCCTCTTGCTCCTCCGCCAGTAAGTTCATCGCGGCATCGACCAAGGCCAGCGCACATTGTTGCTCAAAGTACTGCTCCGCCGTGCGCTGGCGCTTATCGGGCACGGAGAGTTCGCGCTCCGCCTCCCGCAATTGATCCAGCGAAACAATCTCCAGTCGCCCACCACGGTGCTGCGCTTTATTACCCCGATGAACGGCATGTATGTGGTGGTCGAAACTGGCGAGCAAAAACGTCCGCAACTTGCCCACCGTCCGATCCGCCTGTTCCAGGACACTGCGTTTCAGCACGTGCATGATGAAGCTCTGGGTCAAGTCTTCCGCATCTTCCGGTGAGTTGCCCTTCTTGCGCGCATGAGTGTAGAGCGGTCGCCAGTAAACGCGGCACAGGTCAGCCAAGGCACGGCTGGCGGCGGCCTCATTGCCCCCGCCCCGCAGCGCGAGGACCATGGTCCAGCGCGTTTCAGGAAAGTGATGCACTTCTAGGGCCATGTGTTTAGTCTGAGTGAAGATAAGCGCGCTAGCTGAGCTGCGCGCCCAGACGCTTCAGCATCGCTTCCAGCATCTGGCCATACTTCACGTAGCTATCGTATTGCTCCTTGGCCTTCTGCTCGGGGGAAAGATCATCCGCCGCGCCCGCGCCATGGAACACCACCGCGACATGCGGTTCGATGCTGATGTAACCCTGGTAACCGGTGTCCACCAGGTCCCTCATGATGCGCTCGGTCTGTCCTTCGCCCTCGCCGGGATAGGTGTAAACGGCGTCATTCTTCGCCTTGTCCCAGATGCCGTCTTTGACATGCACGTGGGCCATGAAGGGCTTCACCGCCTGATACATCTCCCACGCGTCCTGCTTGTGGCCGGGCCTGTCGCGGTCGTCGATGAACACTGGATTGCCGGTGTCGAAAACCCACTTCATGCCCGGCACGGCCCCGGCCATGCGCTGCACATACGTGGGGCTCATGCCGCCCCAGTTCATGCAGTTCTCATGCACCACGGTCAGGCCAGCGTCGGCAAAGCGCTGGTTGATGACACGCAGGCGCTTGATGCGCTCGTCGGCGAACTGCTCTTCCAAATCCTTACCATCCGCGTCCTTGCACACGGCATAGCTCATCACGCGAATCAGCTTCGCCCCAAGTCGCTGCATACGCGGAATCGCGCGGTCGATCTCGGCTTCCGTGATGGAGAAATCATCGCCGATCTTCTTGGCCCAGTTGCCAATGAGCGAGCCGAAGCCACTGACCTTCATGCCTTTTTCCTCGAGATGCGCGACGACCTTGTCGAACACCGCGTCGGGGATCTCATGGAGGTTGCCCTTCACGCCGTCGAACTCCACGCCGCGTGACTCGATGCTGTCCCAGCCGAGTTCTTGATGGGCCTGAATCTGCACGTCCAGCGACGCGCCTGCTTCGTCTGCAATGCCGGTGAGTTTGATCATGGTAAGGTGCGGAGTGATGCCTTGGCGAAGGAGATGCGCAAGGGTGAAATCTGCGAGCTAAGACGTTCGTCGGCCCCAGAGAGTGTGTGGCTACGTGATTCGATGGGTAGGTAGGTCAGGCTGTCCCCAGCCCGCCTTGCTCGGCTTGCCATGACGGCGCTTGGAGGATGGAGGACCAAGCGCCCTACCTTGATTGGCAAAATCACTCCGCCTTTTTCTTCCCCTTGCCCTTCGCCTTCCCTTGGCCGTTGTCTTGCATCGCCGCTTTGCGGCTCTGCTTCGGCGGTGGTGCTGTGGGGTTGGTGTCTTGATACTTCACTTGCAGCTCTTTCATCTGCAGCGTGAGCGACTCCTTGATGCTGGCGTAGTCGGCGTTGCTGTAGAGGCTCTTCAGCTCATTTGGATCCTTGTTCAGGTCGAAGAGTTCCCATTCGTCTGTCTGGTAGTAGTGCACCAGCTTGTAACCGGTCTCGCTGCGCACGCCATAGTGCGGGGCCACGTGGTGGGGCTGCGGATACTCGTAGTAGTGGTAGTAGTGCGCGGCGCGCCAGTCACTGGGCTTCTCGCCTTTCAAAAGCGGCACCATGCTGCGGCCTTGCATGTCGCCGGGGATGGGCACGCCAGCGGCTTCGAGGAAGGTCTCGCCGAAGTCCAGCGTGCTGACCAAGTCCTTGTTTTCGCTGCCGGGCTTTACCACCCCGGGCCAGCGCACGATCAGCGGCGTGTGCAGGCTTTCCTCATACATCCAGCGCTTGTCGAACCAGCCGTGCTCGCCCAGGTAAAAGCCTTGGTCGCTGGAGTAAACGACGATGGTGTTCTTGTCCAAGCCGGTCTCTTCCAGCCACTTCAAGACACGACCGACATTGCGATCCACGCCTGCAACGGTGCTGAGGTAGTCCTTCATGTAGCGCTGATACTTCCACTTCACCAAGTCCTTGCCCCGTGGGTTCGCTTTGCGGAAGGCAGCGTCGATGGGGTTGTAGTGCGCGTCCCAGGTCGCGCGCTGGGCCTCGTTCATGCGGCCATACCAGCCGCCGCGCTTGGCACCCGAGCCGGGCAGGTCTTGCTCACCGGGTAGCAAGGGCATCTTCAGATCGGAATTCAGCGTCATGTGTTGGTCGATGCCCATCTCGTGCTCGCGTGCGGGTGAAGCACGGCCTTCATAATCATCGAACAACGTCGGGGGCTCGGGGATGGTGATGTCGTCGTAGAGGCCGAGCTCCTGCGGGCCGGGCGACCACTCGCGGTGTGGGGCCTTGTGCCAGTAGCAGAGCATGAAGGGCTTGGTTTGATCGCGCTCTTCCTTCAGCCACTTCAGCGCCTTGTCGGTGATGATGTCGGTGCAGTAGCCCTCGATCTTTTCTTTGCCCTGCGCGGTGATGAACTCGGGGTTGTAGTAGCTGCCCTGGCCGGGGAGCACGGCCCACTGATCGAAGCCGGTGGGATCGCTTTCGAGATGCCACTTGCCGATGACGCAGGTCTGGTAGCCGGCCTTTTGCAGCAGCTTCGGATAGGTCTGCTGCGTGTTGTCGAAGAAGGACGAGTTGTCTGGGAAACCGTTGATGTGGTTGTATTTGCCCGTCAGCACCGTTGCGCGGCTGGGGCCGCAGATGGAGTTCGTCACCAAGCAATGCCGGAACAGCATGCCTTCCTTCGCCAAGCGGTCGAGGTTTGGCGTCTTCGCCACATTGCCTTCGCCGCCATACGCACCGATGCCTTTCAGCGCATGATCATCGCTGAAGATGAACAGGATGTTGGGCTTGCTTTCAGCAAGCGCGAACGACGTGAAAGCAACGAGCAGGAAGACGAGGCGTGTCATGGAGGGGGTGAGAAACGGCAGCCCTCGCTTCATCTTGCTTCATTCCTCGCCATCGGCTTCACCCATCTTCAAATGCATCCGCGCGATGCCCTTCTTGCTCGGAGCTTGGATGAAGTCGATGAAACGCTGCGCAGGCGCGCCCCAGGCTTCCAGGGCGATGGCTTCTAGGGCTTGCGAGCGATTCAGCCCCGAGCGGAAGAGCAGGTCCACCACGCGCTTCACCTCCGCCCGATCCGCCGCAGTGAAACCGGCGCGGCGTAGCCCGATGACATTGATGCCGGCCACGCGGTTGAGCAGGTTGCCGATGCAGTAGGGCGGCAGGTCCTTGCTGAAGGAGCTGTTGCCCTGGAACATGCAGAAATCGCCGATGCGGATGAACTGATGGAACACGGAGCCGCCGCCGATGAAGACATTATTGCCCACGTGCACATGCCCCGCGAGCAGCGCTGCATTGGCGATGACGTTCTTGTTCCCGATCTGCACATCGTGCGCGAAGTGCGCGGTGGCCATGATGAAGTTGCCCTCGCCCACACGGGTGGCGCTGCCCGTCTTCGACCCGCGATGAATCGTGACCTGCTCGCGGATGACGTTGTTTGCCCCAATGATTGTGAAGCTCTCGGTCTCGGGCTTGAAGGACAAGTCCTGCGGGTCGGCCCCAATGATCGCAGCCCGTCCAATGACCGTGCCCGCGCCAATCGTCGCATTGCCGAGCACCTGCGCATGGGCCTCAACTTTGACATTCGCCCGGAGCTTCACCGGGCCTTCAATGATGGCATAGGGACCGATGCTGGCGGTGGGGTCGATTTCAGCGCGAGTGTCGACGATGGCGGTGGGATGGATCATGATTACTGAATGAGGCCGGCGCCGCGGAAGCTAAAGAAGGGCAGGGGTCGGTCGGGCGAGGGGTGGCCGATGATGACATGATCGACGAAGTGAACGCTGAGCAGGTCTGCGCCTTCTTTCAGGCGGCGGGTGAAACGGCGGTCCGCGTCGCTGGGCGTGGGATCGCCGGAGGGATGGTTGTGCACCACGAGAAACCCAAACGCTGAATGCATCAGCGTGTGCTGAAACACATCGCGCGCGACCGCGACGGTCTCGGCGATGCCGCCGCGATACAGTCGCTCATGGTGTGTCAGGCAGAGTCTCGTGTTGAGCAGGAGGACGTGCAATTCCTCGCGCTGCATGGCCTGCATCTCCAGGCCGAGGTAGTCGAACACCTGCTCGGGCTGGCTCATGGGCAAGTCCTTGGCGGCCTCACGGGCAGCGCGCTGACCCAGTTCGAACGCGGCGGCCATGACGGCGGCCTTCGCCGGGCCGAGGCCCTTCTGCTTCGACAACTCTTTCGCGGATCGGCGTGAGAGCTGGCGCAGGCCGTTGAAACTGGAAAGCAAGCGCTGGCCGATTTGCACCGCGTTCTCACCCTTCATCCCAGTGTTGATGAAAATGCCGAGCAGCTCAGCGTCGGACAGTGCCGCCGCACCCTGCCGCAACAGCCGCTCACGCGGACGGTCTTCTTCGGGGATGTCGTGAATGCGCTGGCCCATGCAAGAGGCCCGCAGTTCAAACCACGGCGCGGCACTTGTCGAGCAGCTTGTCGAGATACGCAGTGATCTCGATCAGCGCCGTCTTTTCCTGTGTGGCGGGCAGGCAGATCAAGTCGTTGCGCGCGTCGTTGATCATGTTCTTGGCGAAGTCCACGGCGCGCTCCACGGCACCCTCGTAGTCGGCGATGCCAGCGAGGATGGTGGTGTCCATCGGTTCGCCATTGAGCAACTTCTTGTTCAGCTTGGTTTTCTGCACGTCCGTCGCCTTCTCCAGCAAGTAGAGGACCGGCAGCGTCAGCTTGCCCTTGGCCAGATCGGTGCGCAGCGTCTTGCCAGCCGTGGCTTCGTCGCCCACGAGGTCGAGACAGTCATCGTAAATCTGGTAAGCTGTGCCGAGGCGTAGGCCATAGTTTTTCAACGCTTCCTGCACCTGCGGCGTGCAGTGGTTCAGCACCGCGCCCAGGTGAGTGGCAGCGGCAAAAAGGGCCGCCGTTTTCATTTCGATAATCTTGAGGTAATCCGGCACCGATAGATTCAAATCATGCCGACGCTGAGTTTGCAGGATCTCGCCCGCGCAAACGTCGCGCGACGCCCGAGCTATCGCGCGTGAGACACTGGCACTGTCGAACTCGCTCGCCAGTTCCAGCGCATGGGCAAAGAGCACGTCGCCAAGCAGCACGCTGAGCGAATTGCCCCACTTGGCCGCTGCTGTTGGCATGTTTCGGCGCAGCTCGGCCCCGTCCATGATGTCGTCATGCACCAGGGAGGCGATATGAACGAGTTCGAGGATCACACCCAACCGGCGATGTTCATCAGTCATGCCTCCCGTCGCGCCGCCTACCAAAAGGGCTAGAGCGGGACGGATCCGCTTACCCGACGACTTGCAGACGTAGCTGACATAGCCCTCAATGCCTGGCTCAAACGACCTCGCTTGGTCCTTGATGGCTTGCTCGATCCCGATCAGCTCGGAACGCACCAACTCGAACGGAAAAACGAGCGCGGGTGGGGGGCTTTCGGGGCTTGCTTTCATGAGGGTGAGAGACTTTGTGAAACTTTTCACAATCTCACTTCAAGTTAAACGCTCCAGCGGAATTCCAGGGATGCCTCCCACGAAAGGAATTTGCAGGATTCGCGATTGACTCACTTTCTAATAAATATAGTATTAAGCAATCTGAATAATTGGAGGGCTTGAATCAGCCCTACAATAGATAAACTATTGGAGGTTCGACCGGTCGAACTCGCTTTTTTTCCTGCCGTTCCCTCGCTCCTGCCGCCTGCCGCCTGCCGCCTGCCATGAATCCCAACGTCATCCAGTTTGCATGTCAGCACTGCCAGTCTTGGCTGACCGTTCCTGTGCAGATGGCAGTCGATAGGCGGGCGAAGAGGCTAGGGTCAGTCGGTTCATGAAGCCTGGCTCCATGAACCCGGATAATTCAGTAGAGTAAGCGAACGGAGGTGGATGAACTTCGATTTGGCGGAAGATGGCGTCCATCCAGGGACGCTTTTTGCGGGGCAGTGAGAGTTGAAGCACCCGTTTGCACGCGTCCTGGCTAACCCAACCGCCTATTGCAAAGCCATAGGATCGCAGTGTGGCCAACGTGGCTTGGTTGTAACTTTTGAGCCCCAAATGCCTAAACAGGCTCATCAGATTGTAGGCCACCATGATGAAGCGGAAGGAGGCCTCCGTGGCCCCGAAGTCTTGCAGGCAGAACACGTCAAGTCCGAAGTCTTGCTTCAACTCTTTGATCCTGTTCTCGCAGTCCGCACGGCTGTTATAGATCTTCCAGATCTGGTCCAGCGGCAGGTCGAGGTTGGTCACATACAGGCTGAAGCGGTAGTCGGGCAGGTCATCGAAGAGCAACGTTCTTGAGGTTCGCGTAGGCTCGCGCGGCGATGATGTAGTTTAGGCCTCTCTCTTCCAGCGCGCTCCATATTTCGTCAGTGTCAAAGCCGCTGTCGCCACGCACGAGGCCGACCTTCATGCCTGCCATTGCCTCATCAAAGGTCTCGCGCATGAAATCCACCCAGTTGGAGCACGCCGCCGTGTTGCCCCCGGGCGCAACCAGTCACAGTGAATGTAGCGGCTGGCTCCCGTCCAGATCCCGAGCCAAAAGCTTTTGATGACCTACACCGGATCGTAGGCTCGGTTCGACCCGCCCTGAGGCAGGTCCAGCGTGGCTAGATGCTCCCGGATGCGCGTCTGGTCGATAAATCGCTTCATCAGCGCCATGCCATCAAAGGGCGTCACTGGCTTGTCGGAATATTCAATGGGTCGCTTCACCATGAAGATGATGCTCCCACACCCGTCAACCCCCTGGTCTGACAAGCGCTCAGCCTCTTTGCCTGCCTTCTATTGCATCAACTGGGTTGAATTCTGCTGGTGAATTCATGTTTAGGATCTTCGCATGGTTTCGGGTGGATTCGTTCGTTGTCATTCAGCCTCTTGCGGACATGATGAGGGGCTCTCTTTTCGCTATGGCCTTCGCGCGTAAATCCTCCTCCAGCGGCACCAGCAGTGGTTCCATGTCGAACGTTCACGTCATTCTCGGCACGGACGACGCGAAGGTGAAGGAGGCCGCCATGAAGGTGGTGCAAAAGTTCACCTCGCCTGACTCCGGCGACTTCGGCAACGACGTTATCGACGGCACGGCGGAGAACTCCGAGCACGCCAGGCAGATCTGCAATAACGTCATCCAAGCGCTGCAAACGATCCCCTTCTTTGGCGGAGGGAAAGTGATCTGGCTCAAGGGCGCTAACTTCCTCGGCGATACTGTGGTGGGCCGCGCCGAGGCCTCGGTCACCGGCTTTGAAAACATTCTCGACGTGCTGGAGCAGGGCCTGCCGCTGGAAGTGCATTTCGTGCTCAGCACCAGCGGCATCGACAAGCGCCGAAACACCTACAAGCGCATCACTAAGCTGGCCAACACGCAGACCCACGACAAGCCTGACACCAGTCGCGCGGGCTGGGAGGGTGCCGTGCTCATGCAGGCCCAGGCCAAGGCACGTGAGCTGGGCATCACCTTTGAAAGCGGCGCGCTGGAACTCGTCGTGCAGATGGCCGGCGATGACACCCGCCAGCTGGAGAACGAGCTGGACAAGATCGACCTTTATCTGGGCGAGCGTCGTCGCGCAGGCCTGATCACGGTGCGCAATCTCGTTGCGGTTAGCCGCGCCGGCGTCGTGTGGGAGATCGGGAACTCCATTGGTGCCCGCGACTTGAAGCGCGCTTTGGAACTGCTCGGCGTGCTCATGTATCAGGGCCAGAACGCTATCGGCATCCTGCTCGGGGCCATCGTCCCGAAGGTGCGCAGCCTGCTGCTGGTGAAGGATTTGCTTTCCCGTCACAAACTGAACCGCAGCAGCTACAGCAACTTCAGTGTGTCGTTGGAAGCACTCCCCACCTCCGCCACGGCGCACCTGCCGCGCAAGAAAGATGGCTCCGGCTTCAATGTGTATCCGCTCTTCCTCTCGATTGACGAAGCTGCCCGTTTCAAGCTCAGCGAGCTGCACGCCGCGCTCGCGGCTTGTCTGGAAGCGAATGCGCGGCTGGTGACAACGCAGCTGGATGACAAGCTGGTGCTGGAGCGCCTGCTCATCGGCCTGCTGTCGCCGCAATAGACGGTTGAGAGTTCGTGGTGGAGAGCGGAGAGACAGTCACCTTCAAACACCTCAAACTCAGCACCTGACCGCCATGCCCCCGCTCACGATCATCACAGCCCTCGGCATTGGTGCCGTCAGTGGCGTCATCGCTGCGCTCTGCGGCGTAGGTGGCGGCGTGGTCATGGTGCCGTGCTTTGTTTATTTGATTAGCCTGGGTCAAAAGGACGCGGTCGCCACGTCTTTGATGGCCATGATCGGCACCGCGATCGTGGCGTCCACGCAGAATCTGAAGAACGGCTTTGGCGATTGGAAGATCGCCGCCGTGACCATGATAGGGGCAATGATCACGGCCTACCTCGCTGCTGATTGGTTGAAGAAATTCAGCGATGAAAAGCTAACGAAGGTCTTCGGGCTCATCATGCTCATCATGGGCGTGCGCATGCTGATCTGGGGCAAGGCGTGAATCATCGGCCCTGCCGCATCAGCGGGAAGATCGGACGAGGCTTGGGCTCGTCCTTGTTGATTTTAGAGGCCTCCTGGCGGGCAGCGTCTAGTTCGGCCTCGGTGGGCGGCTTCCGCTCTTCGCCCTTCTTGCCTTTGCCGAGGCTGAAGTAGTTTGAGCGCCAACGTGGCTTGCCCATCGGGCCTTCACCACGGAATTCCAGCAGCTCACTCACGGGCCGCAGCACTAGGCCAGGCAGGCCGCGCATCCGGGCCTGTGCGGTGAGGTCGATGTCGTCCTTGATGAAGTCGATGTTGCCCTGCGCGACGAGGCGGAAGGCCCCGGTCAAAGCCTCGAAATCCTGTGTGACCACGAAGCCATCGGCGACTTGGAAATTGCAGTTCGCCTCGCGCGCGACGTTGTAATTTTTGATGTTCCCAGGCAGCAGCGCGCCAATCAACGGCGTCAGGGGGCCGAGCACGGGAAGCGCATACAGGTTGCCATTCAAGATGATCAGCACGCCCGCTCCCTTGAGCGCTTTCCAGTCGCTCAACTTGCCGGTGAAAGTGAAGTGCCCGGTAATGTCGCCCTCTGACTCATTGCCCGGCGCATACACCGAAGCGAAGCGCTCAAAGCTCATGGCCGTCATGCGCAGTTCCCCACGGTAGTCCTCAGGCTGATCGACAGCGTAGGCCCCTTTCAGCGTCACGGTGCCGCCCAGGACACTGGCTTGGATATCAAAGGGCGAACCCTCGCCCTCCGTGCCGGCCGTGACGCTCAGATTGGTGAAGGTCAAATCCTTGCCCAAGATGACCTGGCGGAAGTCACCCGCTTGCAGGTTCACGGAGTAGCCGCCGGGGGGCTTGAGTTCCACCTCGCCCTTGGCGCTGAGGGGGCCGTTGAAGAGCCGCCCTTTCACATCATAGGTCATGCGCGAGCCTTTGAAGGTGAACAGCCCCACCGGTGCCTGAATCACGTAATCACGCTTCCATAGAGGATACGTGGCCGTTCCCTCGGGGGCGGAAAACTTCACCCTGAGGTCCGCGCTGCCCTTGTCCGGTATAAAGGTGATGCTGCCGTCCAGCTCAATGTTCGTGTTCGGTCCGAAGCGATACTTCACCAGCACCTCGGCTGTCTTGCGTGCGAAGCAGCTCGTCAGCGGCACTGGGTCTGCCGTGCCGCGCACCCCGGTCAGGTAGACCGTTTTGACCTCGTCATCCATGATCACTTCATCCGCTCTCACGATGCCCTCGCGCGGGATCATCGTCACATCACGGAAGATTTGCTTCTTGTTGAACAGCTCCAGATTTCCGGTCCAAGACTTGAACTCCACGCCACTGAACTTGAAGTCATGCAACTCCAGTCGCCCGACCGTGCGGCAGGAGGCGGGTGAGGGCCCCGTGCCCTGACCCTCCACCTGCAGAAACAGGGTCGAAGCTTCTGTCAGCTCAAATTTGTTAATCAACTCCCGCGTTTTCTCCATCGGGATGAAGGCGAGAAATGCGTGGGGGTCCATCTTCACCACGGCCCGGTAGCGGAAGCCCTCCAGATCGCGCGACATGGCTTGCAGCGAAACGGTGCCCGTCTTGTGCCGCAGCAGCGCATCGCGAATGTAGTAGCCGTCTGGGCTGACGCCGAAGCTTGCGGTCAGGCCATCGAACACCTCCCCGCGCGTGGTGAAACGGCCAAACTTTAGGGCGCCCAGGGCCTGCACCGGGCGGCGAGGGGTGGCTTTCGGCCCCTTCACAAACCAGGTGCCCTCCAGCGTAAGGTTCGGTGGCGACGACTCGTAGAACACCACCTCGCGCAACTCATTGGACTGAAAAAATGACTGTGCCAACTGCGGTAGGTTCGCTGAGGTCGTCAGACGAAAGCTCACCTCATCGCCGCCCACAGGCCAGGAGGCATTGCCCTCGAACGTGCCCACGGCGTCGCGCAGCATCACGCGGCGGACATCGAGCAAGCCATCGCGATATTCCGCCACGGCGGACAATTCTTGGCAGACGTAGCCCTCGTGCACCACCCCGCGTGCGGCGAAGGTTAGTTCTGCCGTCAGCTTCTCGGGGCTGTCCAGGTTGCCATGCACATCCAGCGTCATGCGCGGCCGGTGTTGGAACGTGAACCGGTTCAGCCAGCGCAACCCGGCCTGAATGTCGGAGCGCCGCTCGCGCATGAAGTCCATGTTGGGCATGGTCGCCTTGCTCGGCGCGGTGGGCGTTGGCTGGCCTTTCTTGGCAATGGCCACTGGCTTGCTTGGCATCATCAGCGACCCCGTGATCACCACATGCACGCCTTCCAGATCGCCTTCCGCCTGCCGAATGTCCAGGCGGTCGTCCATGAGGAATAGACGCGCGTTGAAGTTCTTCAGGTTCAGCTCGCCCTGCTTGGGATCGCCTGGATCGAGGGGCAGCGACACGCTCGCCTCCATCAACTCCAGCGCCTCAACGAAGAATTTCTTCTCCATGAGCCTCCCGTAGTCCAGGTCCAGGTTCAGCCGGTCCATGCTCACGATCAGGGTTCGATGCGCCGCATCGCTGAACACCCGCACCTCTTGCGCGACCACGCCGTCAGCGATTCCCAGGCCTAGTCTTTGGAAGTCCAAATACACGCCACGCTGGCGAAACTCCTCAATCACGAACTTCCGCCACTGCTGCGTGAAGCTCTCGGTGAAGGAATACACGACCGCGCCCAGGAGAATGAGCGTGAGGCTGAAAAACAAAAGGCGACCGAGCAAGCGAAGCACGCTCTAGCTTACGCGGTGAAGTGCTGATGCCAATCAGTGGTTATCGGTAGCCAGAGGCTTCCGCATCCGCCGTTTCCCCGGTTGCACCCTGGGCCGCTAGGGCTAGGTTTAGGCCCCCTAACTTATGTGGAAAGGCAGGTTCTCACAACCCACAAGCGAACGTGTGCAGCGCTACGGTGAGTCAGTCTCGTTTGACTGGCGGCTGTATGCGCAGGACATCCGTGGCTCCATCGCGCAAGCCAAGGCCCTGCTGAAAGCCCGCATCATCACCAAGGGTGAGCAGGCGGCCATCGAGCGCGGCTTGCTGGACATCCAGGCCGAGATCGAGAGCGGGAACTTCGAGTGGCAGGAGTCCCTTGAAGATGTGCACATGAACATCGAGGCCGAGCTGACCAAGCGTATTGGCCCCGCAGGAGCGAAGCTGCACACCGCGCGCAGCCGCAATGATCAAGTCGCCCTGGATGTGCGCTTGTATTGCCGGGATGAGGTGGATGCCATCGTGGCCCACATTCTAGATTTGCAACGTGCTCTGGTGGAGTGCGCCGAGCGCAACAAGAAGGCGATCATGCCGGGCTACACGCACTTGCAGCGCGGGCAGCCGGTGTTGTTTGCCCATCATGTGCTGGCGTATGTGGAGATGCTTCATCGCGATGCGGATCGCCTGCTGGACGCGAGTGAGCGACTGAACGTGATGCCTCTCGGCTCCGGCGCGCTCGCGGGTTCGACCATTCTTTTGGACCGTGTGCTGGTGGCGCATGAGCTGGGCTTCCCGGCGATCACGCAGAACAGCATGGATGCGGTGAGCGACCGCGACTTCGTGGCGGAGATCCTTTTCTCCATCGCGCTCTGCGGCGTGCATCTGTCGCGCTTGAGCGAGGACATTATCCTGTGGGCCAGCGCCGAGTTTGGCTTCATCACGCTGAGCGATGCGCACACGACCGGCTCGTCGCTGATGCCGCAGAAGAAGAACCCGGACGTGGCTGAGCTGACCCGTGGCAAGACCGGTCGTTTGGTCGGCAACCTGATGGCGATCCTGACCATCCTCAAAGGTCTGCCGATGACCTACAATCGCGACATGCAAGAGGACAAGGAGCCGCTCTTTGACAGCATCGACACGATTAAGGCGGCGCTCGCTGTGTTTGCGGAAATGGTCAGTGGCATGGATGTGCGTGCCGAGCGCACCCAGGCCGCTGCGAGTGACCCCATGCTGCTGGCGACCGACCTCGCGGACTGGCTGGTCAAGCAAGGCGTGCCTTTCCGCCAGGCGCATGAGATCATTGGCAGGCTGGTGGCCTACTCCATTGAGCAGAAACGCGGCTTTGCCGACCTGAAGCTGAGCGAATACCAGCGCTTCTGGAGCGGCTTCAACAAGTCGGTCTATGACGTGCTGACCTTGGATGTCGCGCTTGCTGCCCGCAAGAACCCTGGGGCACCAAGCCCGAAGAACATCGCCGCGCAGTTGAAGCGCTGGCGCATGCAGTTGAGCGCCTGATGCAGCCTGCGTTTCCACTTTTTGATCTGCTGAAGGCGGAGGCTGGCTGGCAGCACACAAGCAGCACGTTCGTCGATGCGGGGCCGCATGTGCAGGTGGAGCACGCGAAGTTCACCACGCCCACACGGTCAGCGCCGGTGACGTGGACGATTGTGAATCGCAAGGCCGCCGTGGCCATCGCGCCCATGCTTGAGGACGGGCGGCTGGTGCTCATCGCGCAGGAGCGCATCCCCGTGCGACACACGATGTGGGAGTTTCCGGCGGGCCAGATTGATGGGCCCTATGATCAAGTCACGCACCAGAACGTGATAGACACGGCCTTGAATGAGTTGCGCGAGGAAACGGGCTGCGAGCTGGCTGAGGATGGCAAGCTGGAGCCGCTGGGCTGGTATTTTCCGTCGGCGGGCTTCACGCAGGAGATCGTGTATCTGTTCCTGGCCAAGACCGTTCGCATTGTTCAAGAGCCAAAGCCAGTGGGCTCGGAGCAAATCAATGGCATCCGCAAAGTGACGCTCGATGAGCTGCTGGCGATGATCGACTGCAATGAAGTCACGGCCTCCGTTTGTCATGCGATGGCTGCGAAGCTTTGCGCCAAACAAGGCCAAGGTTTCCTCCCCTGACGACGTTTCTTTTTCAACCCCCCCTCTCTGATTCAAAGCCATGTGGAAATTCGTCCTGCACAAGATGTTCAAGATGCGCGAAAAATTCGCGGTCGATCTGGGCACTGGTGATGCGGAAAAGCCGTTCATCGAGCACCTCGATGACCTTCGCACGATGATCGTTCGCATTGCGATCACCTTGCTGTTCGCAACGATTGGAACCTTTGTCTTCTATAAGGAACTTATCAGCCTGATCGTGCAGCCACTGATGTGGGCCAATGTCGCGCCAACAGAGAAGGCAGCGATGGACTTGCTGATTTCTACCGACCCGACCGGTCCCTTCATGACGGCCATGAATGTGGCGCTGATTGCGGCCATCATTGTCGCTTTTCCCTTCCTTCTATTGTTCCTTCTTCAGTTCATTCTGCCAGGGCTAAAGGACAGTGAGAAGAAACTCATCTTCCCCGCCATCGCGATTGGTGCAGGCTTGTTCCTGACCGGAGTGGGCTTCTCCTATTATATCGTGCTGCCCAAGGCGCTGGAGTTCTTCTGGCAGTTCGGTGCCGACATGGGGGTGAAGCCGATGTGGACGTTGAATCTCTATATTACCTTCGCCACGCGCTTCGTGCTGATCTTTGGGATTTCGTTTGAGTTGCCCATCCTGGTCATGGCTCTCGTGAAGCTGGACATCTTGAATTATAAGCTCATGAAGGGCACACGAGCGCACGCCATTGTGGCCATCGCAATCTTCGCCGCCATCATCACGCCGACCCAAGATGCGCTGACGCTGCTCATGATGATCGCGCCGCTCTACTTCTTGTATGAGATCTGCATCTGGCTGGCCTACTCCATGGATAAGAAGGACCGCGAAATGTATCCTGAGTACTATAAGGAGCTCGACAAGGACGAAGCCGAACTTGCCAAGGAAGGCGAGGCCGAGTGGGACAACGACGACTACAATCCCTGGAGCACCGCGGATGACGATGACGACGAAGAAACCGCGAAGCGCAAGGCTGCGGAATCTTCGACCACCGACGAAGCCAAGCCTGCTGAGGAAAAGCCAGAGTCTGAAAAGACGCTGGAGGATTACTCCCGCGAGGACGAGAAGCGCAATACGGACTGACACGAGCAGGCGGGTTGAGGCGTATGTGTTCACATCATGCGCCGCTTCATCGCCCTGCTCTGCTTTGCCTCCGTTGCCATCGCTCAAGACGATGCCGAATGGCCGCGCTGGCGTGGCCCCACGGGCGATGGTTTCTGGCAGCCGAAGGGAGTGCCCGCCGATTTCGCCGACCGTGAGCCCGTGCAGCAGTGGAAGCTGCCTGTGGGCAAGGGCTACGGCGGGGTGACCATCGCGGCAGGCCGCGTGTATCTGATGGATCGCCAGACCGCACCGCAGGAGATTGAGCGCGTGCTATGCCTTGAGTTGAAGGATGGCAAGCTCGTCTGGCAGCACACTTGGCCCGTGACCTATGGTGAAATGGGCGGCTATGCGACCGGGCCGCGTTCCTCTGTCACTATCAGCGAGGGCAAGGCCTATGCGCTGGGAGCGACAGGCATGGCGTGGTGTTTGGAAGCCAAAACCGGAAAGGTGCTTTGGCAGCGCGACACGGTGAAGGAACTGCAAGCGCGCGTGCCGCAGTGGGGCTTCGCGGCTTCGCCGTTCCTCTGGCAGGGCAAGGTGCTGCTGCATGTCGGCGCAGAGAACAATGGCAGTGTCATCGCGCTCGATCAAAGCACGGGTAAGGAATTATGGCGCGGCGGCAGCGATCCCGCTGGCTATTGCACGCCGGAGATCATCGAGCATGCAGGCAGCCAGCAATTGATCCAGTGGGGGCCGGAGAACGTGCAAAGCCTGAACCCGGACAACGGCCAGACCTTATGGACCTACCCCTACAAGATCACGTATGGCGTTAGCATCGCGCAGCCGATCTATCGAGATGGCTTGTTGATGGTGTCCGGTTACTGGCATGGGACCAAGGTGCTGGTGCCAGACGTGCCGCCAAAGCTGGTGTGGAAAGAAGAAAAGAAGCTTTGTGGGCTGATGTCCGCTCCCTTGTTTAAGAAGGGCAAGGTTTACCTGCTCGACAAGCACGAGGGCCTGTCCTGCTTTGAGCTGAAGACCGGTAAGATCTTGTGGCAGGATGGCAATCAACTGACGCCGAAGGATCGCAACCCGCAGATGAGTTTGGTGTGGCTGGATCAAGCGCGGGACCTTGTCGCTCTGCTCAATGCGAGCGGTGAGTGGATCTATGCGAAGCTGACACTCCATGGGGCCGAAGTGCTGGCGCGGCATCAAGTCATCGGCAAGACATGGGCGCATCCTGCCTTCACCAACGGACACATTGTTGCACGATCTGATACGGAAGTGACCGCCTGGAAACTGTGGTGATGGATGGCGCGACGGCTTGGCGTTCATAGCGCATGACTCGTCGTCTCCTCCTCGCATCGTTCGCGCTCACCGCTTCCGCCTTTGCTCAAGACTCCAAGCCGCTGCGCGCGGGTGTCATCGGCTTGGACACGTCTCATGCAGTGGCCTTCATCACCACGCTCAACACCAAGAAGCCGCCGCAGACGGCGGGCGTGACCGTCGTCGCTGCGTATCCGAAAGGCAGCCCCGACATCGAGAGCAGCACCAAGCGCGTGCCCGAATACACCGAGAAAGCCAAGGCCGCTGGCGTGGAGATCGTCGATTCCATCGAGGCGCTACTGAGCAAGGTGGATGTCGTCTTCCTGGAAACCAATGATGGCCGTCCACACCTGGAGCAACTGCGCCCTTGCCTCGCGGCGAAGAAGCCCGTGTTCATCGACAAGCCAGTTGCGGCTTCACTGAAGGACGCGATCGCGATCTATGCGGAAGCCAAAGCGGCAGGCGTGCCGGTGTTCTGCTCGTCGTCCCTGCGCTTCGGCAAGAGCACTCAAGAAGTGTCAAAAGGCAGCCTCGGCAAGGTGCTGCGCGCCGAGACCTTTAGTCCGGTGAACATCGAGCCCACACACCCCGACCTGTATTGGTATGGTGTGCATGGTTGCGAATCGCTCTACACCGTCATGGGCACCGGCTGTGTCAGCGTGAAACGCGGCCAGACCGAAGACGGCAAGGACATGGTCACCGGCACCTGGCCAGAGGGGCGCACCGGCATCTTCCGCCAAGAGAATGGCAAGGATCGCAAAGGCTATGGCGGCAAGGCAGTTGGTGAGAAAGGCGAGGTCGAAGTCGGCAAATACGAAGGTTACGACGTGCTTCTGTATGCGATCACCGACTGCTTCCGCACGGGCAAGGTGCCAGTCACGGCCGAAGAAACCGTAGAGCTGTATGCTTTCATGGAAGCCGCCGACGAGAGCAAGCGTCGTGGTGGTGCAGAAGTCACCATCGCGGAAGTGATGTCCAAGGCGAAGGGCAACTAGCCCCGCTTTGATCAAAGCCGCAGCGTCTCATCAAGGTCAGGGAAGCGCGCTTCGCAGGTGAGTTGTATGCCGCCGCGGGCTCCAAATTCGCCACGCACGACGGCTTGTTTCGGGCCACAGGCTATCACCAAGTCGTCGAGAATACGGTTCACAATCGCTTCGTTGAACGAGGGCACATTGCGGTAGCTGGCCAGGTAAAACTTCAATGACTTGGTTTCCACGCAGGTCTGGTCGGGAATGTAAAGAATCTCAATGTGGGCGCTGTCGGGCTGGCCAGTCACGGGGCAGAGCGAGCTGAACTCCGGCGCGCTCAGGTGGATGCGGTAGTTGCGGCCTGGCGTGCGGTTGGGAAAGACTTCTAGCTTGGCTTCATCGGGCGAGGCTGGAAGGCGGTGCTCAGAGCGGCCCAGGAGGTTCAGGTCTTCGGACATGGGGGATGTGAGATGAGGTGCGGGGTTGCGGATGGAACTTGAAACATGAAACACCAAACTTTAGAGGCGCGCATGTCCGATCTGAAGACTTACATCACCGAACGCTGCGCCCTCATTGATGCCGCCCTGCATCGCTTCATTCCTAGCGAGGTGACATCGCCCGCCACGATTCACAAGGCGATGCGGCACAGCATGTTCGCAGGTGGCAAACGCTTGCGGCCGATTCTGTGCCTCGCGGCAGCGGAAGCCTGCGGCGGTGATCTCGAAACCGCGATGCCCGCCGCCTGTGCGGTCGAGTGCCTGCACACTTACACGCTGATCCACGATGACCTGCCTTGCATGGATGACGATGACTTCCGTCGCGGTGTGCCGACCTGCCACAAAGTCTACGGCGAAGGCATCGCGGTGCTCGCGGGCGATGCCTTGCAGGCGCTGGCCTTTCAGCTGCTAGCGCAGGTGCCGAGCAATCTGAACTACAATGTCGGGCATTTCGTCAGTGAACTCGCGATCACCTCGGGCAGTCTGCATTTGATCGGCGGTCAGGTGATGGACTTGGAAGGTGAAGGCAAGAAGCTGCCGCTGGCCGATCTGCGCTATGTGCATGAGAGCAAGACGGCGGCGTTGCTGACGACTTCGATCAAGCTCGGTGGCATGTGTGTGGGCGCTTCGCCTGAGCAAGTGCGCGCGCTGCACACCTTCGGCTGGGACACTGGCTTGGCCTTCCAGATCATTGATGACATCCTCGATGTCACACAAACGACCGAGAAGTTGGGCAAGAGCGCGGGCAAAGATTTGACCAGCGAGAAGAGCACGTATCCCGCGCTGCTGGGCCTCCAGGCCTCGCGCGATGAAGCGCACCGATTGACCAACGAAGCCATGCAGGCGCTGGCCGTCTTCGGTGGCAAAGCTGACGCGCTACGCCAGCTCGCCGAGCATCTGCTGAATCGCGACTACTAATCGCCAAAGGTGGCCACGACCTTGGGCTCCTCTCCGGGCTTCAGCAGGAAGACCTCGCAGCTCGCCGCATACGGGTCGCTGTCGTAGCGTCGCTTCAGGTCGTCGGTGAATTCGGCAAGCAGCTCAGGGCTGGCGGGGAAGAGATACAAGCTATGTCTGTCCGGCAGCACTGCCCAGACCTCACTGCCGAAGAGAGTGGCTGCATTCTTGGCCAGTGAGGGGGCCATGATCAGGGTGGCAATGAGCGAGCTGTCGCTGCGATAGACGGCGTAGCGTGTCTTACCTGCATCATCCTTGATAAACTCTGGCTGCATCTGCCCCAGGCGCACTTCGGCGCGGGCCTTGGCACGTGCCGTGAACGTCTCCACGCTGATGCCGAGGCGGGCGAACTCTTCTTTGGAGTAGAGCTTCACGCCGGGACCTTCGGCCACTTCATGGGCCGGCGAGAGCACGGTTCTTGCGGCTCCCCCGAGCGGGCGTGAATGGACGTTCTTCAGCGCAGCAGGCTCGGGCATGAGCACGTAGGCATCGAGCTTTTTCGATGCAGGCTGGGCCAAGCAAAGCAGCGGAAAGAAGGCAAGAAGGAAGCGGCGCATGAAGCACCATAGATAACAGATAACACGCCGAACCGCCAATCTTTGCTTGCCAGTCAGCGGCCTTCCCTGCCAAATAACACATATGATCGCCTTCCTTCGTGGCCGCTTGGCCGAGTCCTTGCCAAGCTACGCCATCGTCGACGTGAATGGTGTGGGCTACCACGTGCTCATTCCGCTGTCCACGTATGATAAGCTGCCAGCAGAGGGCAGCGATGTGCGCTTGCTCACGCATTATCACGTGACCGACCGCGATCATTCGCTCTACGGTTTCCTGACCAGTGACGAGCGCGATTTGTTTCGGCTGCTCATCGATCGCGTGTCAGGTATCGGGCCCAAAATGGGATTGGCCGTGCTGAGCGGCACTCCCGTCTCCGCATTTAAGGATGCCGTCATTCGTGAAGATACCGCCGCCTTGTCGAAAATCAGCGGCGTGGGCAAGAAGACCGCCGAGCGCATCGTGCTGGAGTTGAAGGACAAGGTGGGCGTCACGACGGCATGGCAGGTAGCCAAGGCCGCCGGCCCAGCCGACAAACTGAAGTCCGCACCGAACGATGCAGTGCTTGCGTTGATTACGCTGGGCTACAAGCAAGGTGAGGCATTGAAAGCCGTGCAGCACCTCATGAAACAGCCCGAGTTTGGCGGTGCGGAGCTTGATGTGCATCGCTTGGTGCGTGAGGCGCTGCGCTCGTTAAATTAGCGGTTAATTGATGCTGTAAATGCGTTCACCGCATGACCTAATCAGTTAGCTAAGCTGGCTGTAGTGGACAGCTGACCCTACCCGCCTAGAGAAAATCGACAGGTTAGGCGTATGAGATTTGAATTTGACTGATAGGACGGCCGGGGTGGCAGGCACAAGTTTCAAAAGGGCAAGATGAGCAAATATTAACGTGATTTGCTGATCAGCCCCACAGCAAATCAGAGCAATCGAAGTCAAGGAGGATTTTTCTTGTGTCATCTAGTGAAGTTGCTAACTTCGGTTCTGCTTTGTGAAGCAAAGCTCAACCCTAACTATTAAACGAAATCGTGAAGCACAAAATCTACTTGCTCGATCATCATCCAATCGTCATCGAAGGTTTAAAGAAAGTCATCGATGCGCAGGAAGATCTGCAAGTCATCGGCAGCACAGAGGATGCGAACGCAGCCCTGCAACAAATGACCAAAGCTAAGCCCGACATCGTCGTGCTCGACATCACCCTGAAAGACCGCAGTGGTGTGGATGTGATCAAGAAGATCCGCGCCAGCCTGCCTGCCACCCAAGTCCTGGTTTATTCCATGCACGACGAAAACGTGTATGCTGAACGCTGCCTGCGCGCAGGTGCCATGGGGTACCTGATGAAGAGCGAAGGTGCAGCACGCCTGCTCCAGGGTATCCGCCAGATCATCAGCGGAAGCTTCTGCTTCAGCGCCAATCTCATCGGTAGCATCGTCTCCGGTGGCGGTCCTCGCACCGGTTCCCGTGGCGAACCCGGTCGCTTGCTCAGCGATCGCCAGCTCGAAGTGTTCGAGATGGTCGGCCGTGGTTTCGACTCACACGAGATCGCTGAAAAGCTCAGCCTCAGCGCCAAGACCGTGGACGCCCACAAGGCTAACATCCGCCAGAAGCTCGGTCTCGCCTCCGCGCGTGAACTGCTGATGGAAGCCGTTCGCTGGGTCGAGAAATAGCCGCTCGCTTAGCGGCTGTCGCTGATACGCACAGCGCCCTTCGGCAACGAAGGGCGCTTTTTTTTGGGGGGCCACGAACCGGAGTTGAGATTGGGAGGTCAAAGGATGAAGGGGTGGCAAACGTGGTTGGTCTCACTAGCGGCTAATGGTGCAAGTCTTCCTGTAGCCACGCCCGCTCAATGCGCTCAACACTCATCACTCAATTCTCAACTGCAGCTTCAAGGTGAAAGAAAGCTGGTCAGGAGGCCTTTGATTCGCTTCCATTCACGTTCCCTATGATTAAACCGACCTTCTCGACACGGCGCTCCTTCCTGCGCAACACCGCTGCCACGGCCAGCACGCTTCTTGTTCCCAATCTGCTGCGCGCTCAAGATGGCGGCATCAAAAAGATCAACGTCGCAGGTATTGGCGCGGGTGGCAAAGGTGGGTCAGACATCGCTATCTCGGCAGAAGGCGCAAACATCGTGGCGTTCTGCGATGTTGATCGCAAGACGCTGGAAGCAGCCAAGCTTAAGTATCCCCATGCGAAGGCCTTTGAGAGCTTCCAGGAAATGTTCGCGACCATGGGCGACCAGATTGACATGGTCACCGTGTCCACTCCCGATCACACCCATTTCCCTGCGGCCATGGAGGCCATCAAGCACGGTAAGCATGTGTGTGTGCAGAAGCCGCTGGTGAACCGCATCTGGGAAGCGAACCAACTGCACGAAAGCGGCCAAGAAAAAGGGCGTGAAGACCAACATGGGCAACCAGGGGCACACCGGCGAACAGATTCGCCAACTGAAGGAGTGGATGAATGCCGGTATCGTGGGCAACGTGAAAGAAATCCACGTCTGGACCAACCGTCCCATCTGGCCACAGGGCAACGCCGCCAAAGCAAGCTACAAGCCTGCAGAAGTGCCGCCCAATCTGAACTGGACCAACTGGCTGTCCCAGTGCCCAGACACGCCTTATTTCGACGGCGTGCATCCTTTCAAATGGCGTGGTCACCGCGAGTTCGGAGCCGGTGCCATGGGTGACATGGGCTGCCACATCATGGATGGTCCGTTCTGGGCTTGCGACCTGGGCGAGCCCTACAAGCTGGAAGCCGAGGTCGGCGAGCTGACCGACAGCAGCTGGCCTGCATGGTCCCACGTTATCTGCTATTTCAAGCACGCCAAGTTCGGCGAGATCAAGTTGCACTGGTATGAAGGCAAGAATGGCGACAAGCCGATGAAGCCTGCCCGCCCTGCGAAGCTGGAAGCCACTCGCGACTGGAACAAGATGGCTGGCGGCTTCATCATTGAGGGTGACGAGGACACCATCCTCAACGCTGGTGACTACTGCGAGCATCTGGAAGTGGTCGGCAATCGCGAGAAGATGGTGAAGTTCTTCAAGGACACGCCGAAGACGCTGGAGCGCAGCCTTGCCCCCGGCAAGCCGCAGCTAGAGTTGGTCAAGGCCATCGAGCAGGACAAGATCGCGGGCAGCAACTTCGACTACTCCGTGCCACTGACCAAGCTTTGCTTGTTCGGCAACCTCGCCATCTCGAACCCCGGCAAGATTGTTGAGTGGGACAGCGCCACGCAGTCCATCAAGGGCAGCGCCGAGGCGAATGCCTTGCTCAAGCGTGCTGCCGTGCGTCAGGGTTGGGAATACTCCGCCGACAAAATCTAGTCCGCCACAGGCATGACTTCCGACGCCGGGGTGCACACGCTGCGCCCCGGCGTTTTGTTTGGCGTTGCCAGCATTGAAGTCGCCAATGTGCGCTTCGTGGTTATCAATGCAGCGCAGGCTTTACGAGCGGCCTGTTTCCTGCTTTAACTGAGCGCGCTGCCAAGCACTCCAACGTCCATGCCTGCGGAACCACCGGTTAAACTCAAGGACATTACCCTCCTCGGTAAAGAGCATCTGCCTGATGATGGCGGCTATTTGCTCCTGCCCAATCAACTCGGTTACCACGACCTGCTGCGATTGCAGGTGGTGCTGGTCGACAAGCCCCTGATCTTCGTCACTGAAGGCGCGGGGCTGCATCCGCAGCTGAAGGCGCATCTTGAAAAAGAAGGCATCACGACGCTCATGATCGTGCCGGAGACGACGGACGTGAGTTCGTATCGCTCCGCCTTGAAAGATGCCGCCCGCAACGGTTCCGTGATCATCTATTTGCCTGGCCAGGCCTCGACGGTCAATGCGCCGCTGACCACCATTCCTGGGGATCGGCTGGACTTCCTGGTGAAGGCGGACATCCCCGTCGTGCCCTGCTACGTGCAGCACACGCGGGACATCAGCATCTCCATCGATCGCCGCCATCCCGAGGCCGAAATCATTATGGCCTTTGGCCCAGCCTTGGAAGGGGAATACCTCACGCTCGCTGCCTACCAAGAGAGTCTCTTCGTGCTCGCCGAGCAGTGCTTCTCGAAGCACCCCATGCTCGCCCGCAATCTGGGCTACGCCTTGCTGCAAGGGCTGAAGAAGCACGGCACGCAGAACTACGTCATCGACGGCAAGGACAACAGCAAGCTCGGCTTCGACAAGATTCTGGCGGCCGCGATTGCATTGAGCAAATTCATCAAAGCCGAGACCCAGAAGTCGCGCGTTGGCATCGTGCTGCCGCCTTGCACCGCTGGCTTGATTGCCAATGTGGCCGTGGTTCTAGCGGGCAAGACACCCGTGAACCTGAACTTCACCGCGGGTCGTGCCAGCGTGGAGAGTGCCATGAAGCAGTCGGACATGGATCGCTACCTGACCGCCGACACCTTCGTGCGGAAGATGCAAGGCTTCCCCTGGCCGCCGACGAAGCAATTGATCCTGCTCGAGCGCCTGATGCCCACGCTCAAAGGGAAAGCCTCCCTCTGGTTCGTGCTTGGTAAGCTGCTGCCAGCCTCCCTCCTGGCCACGATTCTAGGCCTGTCCAAGAAGGGTGGGAACAAGGAAGCCCTGCTCCTCTTTACCAGCGGCAGCTCTGGCGAGCCCAAGGGCGTCATGCTCACGCATCGCAACCTGGTCGCCAATGTCGCACAGTTCGGCAGTCGTCTGAACCGCAAGAGCACCGATAGCATCCTGGGCTGCCTGCCGCTCTTCCATAGCTTTGGTTGCACCGTTACACTCTGGTATCCGATCCTCTGCGGCTTAAACGTGGTCTACTACCCGTCGCCGCTGGAAGTCAAGAAGCTGGCCGAACTGATCGAGAAGCACAAGGTGACTGTCATGATCGCCACGCCGACCTTCCTGCGCGGCTACCTGCGCGGGGTGAATCGGGAGCAGCTCGCCAGCATTGATCTCTGCGTCACCGGGGCTGAGAAGCTGCCACGCGCAGTCGCTGAAGCGTTCGAGAACCGCTTTGGCAAAGTCGTGTTGGAAGGCTACGGCCTGACCGAAACCTCACCCGTTTCCAACGTCAACCTGCCCGACATCGAGAGCAATTCCGACACCCAACTGACCCTTCCTGCGGGGCGCGCAGGCTCCGTGGGTCAGCTGCTGCCAGGTCTCGCCGTGCGCATCACGCACGTGGAAACCGGCGAGGCCTTGCCACTGCACCAGAGCGGCATCATTTGGTTCAAAGGCGCGAACGTTTTCACCGGCTACTTCAACGACCCGAAACGTAGCGCCGAGGTGCTGGATGAGAACGGGTGGTTCCGCACTGGCGATGTTGGTCGCGTGGACTTGGATGGCTTCCTCTACATTGAGGGCCGCCTCTCCCGCTTCTCCAAGATCGCTGGCGAGATGGTGCCGCATGAGACCGTGGAAGAAACCATTGTCCGCACCCTCGGCTTGGAAGGCGAAAGCACACGCCGCATCGCCATCGTCGGCGTGCCCGACATCGAGAAGGGCGAGGCCTTAATCATGCTGACTTCCGTGCCCGGTGGCCCCGATCATCAAGAAATCGTGCAGCTGCGCTACCGTCTGATCGACAAAGGTATGCCGCCGCTGTGGATTCCGAAGAAGATGATCCGCGTCACCGAAATCCCGGTGCTCGCATCGGGAAAACTCGATGTGAAAGCCTGCGAAAAAATCGCCAAAGCCACAG
>Ga0247832_1002704_pt1 | contig 26318 bp, 30 predicted proteins | sample LaCruzMarch2015__10_FD_192407 | JGI IMG/M metagenome (GOLD analysis project Ga0247832, IMG submission 192407) | Freshwater microbial communities from meromictic Lake La Cruz, Castile-La Mancha, Spain - LaCruzMarch2015_4m | ecosystem: Environmental > Aquatic > Freshwater > Lake | place: Spain... | reverse complement strand
CGACGCGGAGTTCCAAAAAAAATGCCTGGGCAAAATGAAGGATGTCGCCGGGCATGGCCGGACGATTCTCTTCGTAAGCCATAATATGAGTGCAGTGATGAATCTGTGCACGCGGTGCCTGTATACGAAAAACGGAATGATAGCGGCCGATGGGGAAACAGCGGGTGTCGTGGATTGTTACTTGCGCGACAACGCCGTGAGAAAATCAGAAGTCTCCTTCACATCGCTCGACATGAATGCCTGCAGCAAGCAAGTGTCTGTTTTGGGCGCGAGGGTTCTTAACAGCAAGGGCGACATCGGTGGCACAATTTTGACAACCGAACCGACTTTCATCGAGGTGGATTATGTGCAGCTAAAAAATGAAGCGGCACCTAAACTGAACATACACCTTTCAACAGAGGACAATACCTGTGCCTTCGCCTGCTTTGAAATAACAAACGGCGTAAAAAAGCGCGGCAAAATCCGATCGAGAGTGGAAATTCCTGCGGAGTTCCTCAATTCGCGATCCTACACGGTTTCGATTTACTTCACGAATGTTACAAACAACAAACCGGTCATTGAGCTGAAAGACATCCTCGTCCTGGAAGTTGTGGACAACATGGACGCTCCGTCGCGTCAAGACTACAAAGGATATTTTCCGGGAGTCGTGAGGCCTGTCATGCCGTGGACTACTTCACAAATATGCTAAACATCATCAAGAAAATCATAAAAAATGGAGCCCCCAAGGCCGAACCGGTCAAGGCGGCAGCGTTCAAAGAAGAAGATGTTCGTTTTTCCGATGTCGAACAGACCGAAATGGAAATCATTGCATCGGTCGGCAACTTTACGATGAGCAGTATCGAGCGCCGCCTGAATCTCGTGGATTCGCTCAAATATGTCCTCCAGAATGATTTGAGAGGGGATATTGTCGAATGCGGAGTATGGCGTGGTGGCATGATGATGCTCGCCATGAAGTTTCTTCTGCAGAGCGGAGTTTCGAACAGAAACTTCTGGCTATACGATACTTTCGAAGGAATGCCAGATCCCACGGGTGTCGATGTCGATGTTGACGGCAAGGCGGCTGCCGACAGATTGGCCTTGGACGAAAGCCTGAAGAACCAAAGCCATGTCTGGGCCATCGCCGGAATCGAAGAAGTGCGGATGAATCTCGAAACCACAGGTTATCCGATCTCGAACATAAAACTGATCAAGGGCAGGGTCGAAGAGACCATCCCTGCAACATTGCCCAAAAAAATCGCCATCCTCAGACTCGACACGGATTGGTATGAAAGCACAAAGCATGAGCTCGAGCATTTCTACGACCGTGTGGTCCCCGGAGGTGTGGTGATCATCGACGATTACGGCTACTGGAGCGGTGCCAGAAAAGCTGTCGATGAGTTTCTGGAAAAACGCGGTGAGAGGATCCTCCTGCACCGCATCGACCACACTGGACGGTCTTTCGTGAAACCATGACAGCGAAGTTGCGCCAACCTTGCATCACCGGCGATCCTCTTGATAGCGGAACCTATCTGCGGTCAAGGCTAATGCCGGAGCCCGGGGATGAACTTTATTTGCACCTCGGCGATTTGCGGGCCGCGCTTGGCAGCGTTGCCACCGATGGTGAGGTTCGAGTCTTGGACTACGGATGTGGTGGTTCACCGTATAAATCCCTTTTTCCAAATTCCGTTTACCACAGAGCCGACTATGTTGAGCTGGAAGGTTTGGATTTCAAAATCTCTGAGGACGCTAAACTTCCCAATGTTCCAGATAATTCTTACGACCTTGTCCTCTCGACTCAAGTTCTTGAACATGTCCGCAGACCAGAAGATTACCTTCAAGAAGCAAGACGGATTTTAAAACCAGGTGGCAAGCTGATTTTAACGACGCATGGAGTGTTTTATGATCACGCATGCCCCTACGACTTTAGGCGTTGGACAGCAGATGGGTTGAGTTTGATTTTGGATGATGCTGGATTTTCAAAATGTGAAATTTCCAAGCTAACCACCAATACGCGTGCCATTTTTTTCCTAGCCGAGAATGCTTTTTCCGGACTTGTTGAATCCCGCTTGACCAAAGCTGGCATAGCACTTTGGTTGTTTAGAGAATGGTTCTGGTGTAACCGTGAGCTTAGGAACAGATACTGTGACAAGTGTTTCTCCAAAAATAAAGTCGTGCCTGCCGAGGTTCCTGGGCACCCCCTCTACATTGCCTTATTGGCCGTAGCCGTTAAATAGTCTGAGCAAGTGGCAGCAAACACGACAATTATAGTCGCCTCGGATGACAATGCTTTTCCAGGGCTTTTGGTTCTCCTTTCTTCTGCGGCTATCAATCACCTCAAGGGTCGTGGATTGGCTATCCATTTGATTGATTGTGGCCTTTCAGATCGAAATCGACGGTTGCTTAAGGAATCTGTATCAGCACTGAACCCAAGTGCGTGGTTTGATTTTCGGAAGCCTGATTCCACAAAACTCAGCGGATTAAGAGTTGAGACGGCAGGGCTTTTTACTTACGCTAGATTAGTATCTGCCGAGTTGTTTCCCGAAATGGAGCGAGCAATCTACCTTGATACGGATGTAGTGGCGAATCGTGATTTATCGGAGCTTTTTGATTTAGGCTTGCAGGATATGCCGATTGGTGCGGTGCAGGATCGTTACACACCTGTGGCATCACATCCTCTATCGATTTTGGATTGGCAAACTCGTGGGATGTCTGCGGACGAACCATTTTTCAATGCCGGAGTTCTTTTGATTGATTACGCAAAATGGAGAGAAGAGAAGATTGGTGAACGGGCCCTTGAATTCGCCCGCTCCAATAAGGAAATCTGCGTGCGTTGGGACCAAACGGCGCTAAACATTCTCCTCTATAAAAAATGGAAGTCGCTGCCTACGCACTGGAATTACATGGTCTACTCGAATATCGAGGAGGAATGGGGGGGGGCGGGCAAGAATTTCCACATCACAGGGCAACCGAAACAGTGGGATATGGCCCCTCGGACAAACCGGTTTTTGCAGGAAATGTTTTTTGGCTATCTGGATCAAACCAAGATGCGTGGTTGGAGACCATGGAGCGCGGAAAAGGAACATCCCGTTAGGTTAGTTATTCAAAATTCCTTTCCAAGATTGCACATGGCTTGGAAGAAAATTCGCCCAAAAATCCTTGGTTAAAGCAGATGATTGTTCATTTTTGCTTCGGAATGACGCCGGATTTCGGTGGTCGGCCGTTTGGATTCTCGCATTATTTGGCGGTGCGGAGTGCTTGGGAGGTGCTGAAGCCCGATGTGATGGTGATGCACTATGTGCATGAACCCCAAGGGCAATGGTGGGAGCTGGCGCTCCCGTTTCTACATTTGCATCAAGTTCGGCCGGTTGAAGGGATTTATGGTTTTCCAGCCTCGCATCCGGCCCATCGGGCAGACATTGTTCGCTTGGCCGCATTGATTGCAATGGGTGGGGTTTATTTGGATACGGATGTTTTGGTTGTTAAAACATTCACAAAACTGAGCGATCCAGAATTTGCAGCGGCTTGGGAATTCACGGGTGATGGCCGGCTTGTGGGGCTCAGCAATGCGGTGCTTATGGCAAAGGCTGGTTCGTGTTTTGCCAAGCTCTGCTTGGAGGGGCACGATCCCAAGAAATCGCTTTGGAGTGGCTTTCGTGCGAATGGAAAAGACCACAATTATGTTGAAATGAGTGTGCGTTATCCAGCCATGTTGGCGAGCCTATGCCCGACCATGGTTCAGCCGCTGCCTCAAGAAACTTTCCTGTGGGCGGATTGGAGTGGTGATGGGCTTAGAAAACTTTTCGAGCAGGATGTGGAAGTGCCAGAGGGCGTATTAGCGTTGCACCTCTGGGAAAGCCACGCTTGGGAAAAATACCTCAAAGACCTAACTCCTGAGAGTGTAAGGAGCGGAAAAACAACTTTCGCTACCATAGCTCACAGGTTCCTCCCAGATGTCTCCGGACGAAAAGCGCCTAATCAGTCGAGGGCACCCGGCGGTTTGGATTTTCAGAAAATGGATGCGATTTGCAAGGACGTGGATTTTATCAATCGAAAGCCAAGCCAGAGGGGGTTGTTAGCGCGAGTTGCTCGAAAAACTTCTTCGCTTTCATCTAAATTCAAAAATAATCTTCTAAGAATTAGGCATAAAGCGCAGGCGGATATTTTGGTAAATCATCTGCCTAAAGAACCCTATTCGGTGCTTATGATTTTGAACTCGGATGCCGATTGTGAAGTTTGCGAGACATTAGCCAACCAACCTATGGCGGAGGGGGTTTGCTCCTTGGGAAACCTTAAATCTGCGCGAGATAAAAATTTGGGAATCACAGGTTCTTCCACGAAGTTTCGCTTTATTCATCATGATAAGTCAGATTCTTCAATTGCACGAAAAATTGTCCAAACGACTTTCGAAGGCATGCCGGACTTGGTGGTTTGCCGCGAGGGCACTCAGTTGGGTTTGGATGATATGGGTTACCAGATTTGCTGTTCCTCACCCGATGGGCGCTGGATGCTTTTTGGTTTAAAGCGAAAAGCCACTACGCAGCGTGGCAGGTTAAAAAAAATCGAAAAGTGTATATCGATTTACGGAGATGAGGTAACAAAAAATCTTACTTGATTATTATGTTCAAAAAAATTGCAAAAAAAATTCTAAACTCAATGGGATGGAAACTCCAAAGAGTTGCTACCAAGCAAGCTGATTGCCAGCCATCGCGCCTGGAGTTTCTATTCCTTCAAGCCAAGAATGTTGGATTCCAACCGAAGCTAATTTTTGATATTGGAGCTAATCATGGAGGCTGGACGAAAATCATGCTGAAGGTTTTTCCGAAAGCCAAATTCGTTCTTTTTGAACCACAAGATCACTGCGAAAAGGATATCAGAAGTGTTTTAAGCCAAAGCCCCCAATCTCTTTGGCGAAAAGCTGCGGTTTCCAATCATGTTGGGCAGACGCAATTCATAAAGTCAACTTGGGATGTCACCAGTCGCTTGCTGTTATATGAATCCAGTCTTGAAAAAAGTGATGCTCAGTTAATAGATGTAGAGGTTTCAACTGTAGATCAAGAATCTGTAAATCTTGGTGTTTATCCAGATATTTTAAAAATAGATGCTGAGGGGGCTGACCTGCTGGTGCTGGAGGGGGCTAAAAATAATTTGGGTAAAATTGAAATCATAGTTATTGAGGCAGGGGTATGCTGTGCAGATTTCCCAAATTCTCTGGAATCCGTTTTGAGTAAAATGAATGCTTACGGCTACGATCTTATTGGAATCGTTGATCTAAATTCATTCCAGACCCCAAAAGGTGAACAAAAAGCAGGTATTCTGTGGTTGGTGGATCTTGTGTTTGCTGTGCAAGGAGGCAGAGTTCTGAAAGCTTTTAGAAATCCACATGTTCAACAAGTTTCGTGAAATGCCTGCATAAAACAATTTGAAAACTGAAAACTAAACGACTAATCGTAATCTCTGCGGGTGATTATGCCCGCGAAGTGGCTTGGATGGCGGGAACCATTCCTAAGAATTGTCGTGACTGGGTATTTGCCGGGTTTCTAGACGGGCGAGGGCAAATACTGGACAAATATCCCGGTGCTGGACCTATTCTCGGGAATCCCGAATCTTATGAAATTAAAGAGAATGATCGGTTTGTTTGTTCCATTGGCTCCATCGATGATTTGCGCAAATATGCCGAATTGATAGAAAAGAGGGGTGGCTTTTTTGTAAATGTGATTCACCCATCTGCGTTGATTGGCGAAAGAACTAAAATAGGAGTTGGGTGTATTGTTTGGCCGAACGCCACTATCACGACTGATGTGACTATTGGTAGCCATGTGAGCATCCATCCGAATGTGGTTGTTGCACATGATGCGGTTATCGGAAGCTTCTCGATCTTGAGTGCAGGATCTTTTGTGGGCGGGCACGCGAGGTTGGATGAAGAAGTATTTTTGAAGCACGGTGCAGTTGTGCCTTCGCGGAGTGATGTGCAACGCGAGCGCGCAGAAGAATCTGAGGAGAGATTCCATCCCGATCGGTAGGCGCTTCCCCTCGCCCTTTCCACCCTTCAGTATTTTCTTACAGGTGTTTTTCCTTCAAAAAAAACTCTGGATTGCCTGGAGCAAGTTTCGATTCCTCAGGCTGCCGCCGGAGCGGCGGGTGCGTTTGAAAGTGACTACGGATGGGCGGCATCTCACCTTTCTATTGGTTTCTCTTTATGAGGCCGGGTATGGAGTCCAAGTTTATGGAGGGGATTGGTTCTTTAGGGAATTGATGCTTTTACGAAAAACCGCGCCAATTCCATTTTTGTATGGAGGGAAAGAAAGGGAGTGCGGGATTTTGATTTCGGACAAGTCTGGGTTTAACCACGGAGGTCACGGAGGGCACAGAGATGAAAAAAGAATCTTGCTCGACTATGATTTTTTTTCGGGGGTAACCACGAAAATGCACGAATCTGAAGTAGAAGAATTAACAACAATCGAGCGCCAGGGCGGGCTTGAGAAAGAGCAACCGCAGGTTGGCCCGAAGGGTGAGGGAGTGGGCACGAACGAGTCAAAGATCACAGAGGACACGGAGGTTGCAGCAGGACTGCGCTTGGCAAGCCAAGCTAGCGCTTCCGAACCAGACACTTTGACAAGCAAACTTGCCCATGCGCCTGTTTCTGAATCGCTCATCCGCTCCGCGGATGGCCCGACTTTTCCACTCGACACAGGTCACTCGCCACTCGCAACAGCGCTGCGCGCTCCCTACTTCATGCATCCTTCTGTCTACCATCGAGGTTTGCACAAAAGGCGGTCGCCGGACACCACCCTCGACTCTCGACTTTCGACTTTCGACTCCGCTGCGAAGCATCGGCGGCGCTTCCGCATCGGCTTCTTTGGCACACACGATCGAGAGTTTTATACCAGGCACTATCATTTTCCGGGGATGAACCGGTTTGAAATTCTGGAGGTGTTTCTTCAAAAATTTGCTGATCGGATTACGCCGTTGCGGGGCTTCCCGAGAGATTGGGATGGTTGTGAGATTGCGGTTTCCATCGATAGCCGGGGAGGAGATCGGAGGGGAAAGAGTTTTTTATCCCAAGATCATTATTTTGAAGCTTTGAGGGAGTGTGACTTTGTCTTGTCGCCGCCGGGATGGTGCATGCCGCTGTCGCACAATTTAGTCGAGGCGATGATTTGTGGGGCTATTCCGATCATTAATAGCGGGGCGTTCATGGCTCCGCCTTTGGAAAACGGGGCCAATTGTTTGGAATTCTTTGGCGAAGTCGATTTCATTGCAACTATTGAAAAGGCTTTAGTGCTGTCGGATCTGGAGGTCGAACAAATGCGGGCTGCGGTTCTGGAGCATTATGATCGCTTTTTGGAGCCTAAAGCGTTTGTGGAAGAGTTAGTCAGCAACGAAAGCGGGCGGGCTTTTGTGAATGCAGAGGAGAACAGCGTGCGATTGGTCTTTCCGGGGATGCTTTTTCCATGGAATGTTACCGCAGAGGCGCGGGGAATTATTTAGAAATTCAATTAGGGAATGACCTTCTTATTGTTACGGATTTTGCCCGACAAGAAAAATTATGAAAATTACTACCGAACCTAGTGTAAAAGTTTAAATATTGCACATAGATCCGAGGCCCTCTGCAACGGTATGCATTACAGATGAACAGTTTCAGAAGTGGCTACGCAATCTCGCCGCCGTGCCGATTTCTGCGGAGAGGAAGTTGGAACTTGAAAAAGCAGGTATTTGGCGCGATAAGAATTCCCAGTCTGATTTATGAAAAATAAGCTATGAAAATTCTTTTTGTAAAACCGGTGTCGCAATTTGCCATCGAGGTTGGGTTTGACGATGGGGCGCATGGAATTGTGGATTTGGCGGACATCGCGGGAAGAGGGGTTTTCAGCCAATGGCTGAAAGAAGGAGTCTTCGAGAGCGTGAAAATCACGGGTAGCGGTGCTTTGGAATGGCCGGGGGAGTTGGATTTATGCCCCGATTCCATATACATGCGTTTGACGGGAAAAACTCCGGAAGAAGTTTTCCCAATTCTTAAGAAACAGCTCGCGTATGCCTGAGTTGTCGAGGTTTTACGGGATCGTTGTGCAAGTTTACTATGGCGACCATCTGCCTGCACACTTTCATGTCGAATATGCCGGTGCGATCGCCAAAATTGATATTGAAACCCTCTCGGTGATAAGCGGTTCAATTCCAGCCCGGGCGAGGGGTTTGGTTATCGAATGGGCTGCAATGCACCAAGAGGAATTGCGCGAGGCTTTTCAAAAAGTTGCCAACATGCAGGCCCCCGGCAAGATTGATCCATTGCCTTAAGCTCCGAGTTTCCCACAATTTGATCGAGGCGATGTTTTGCGGGGCGATTCCGATTACCAATGGCGGCGATTTTATGGCAGAGCCATTGGGGGATGGAGAAACTTGCTTAGATTTTCAGGATCTTGAGAGATTACTTGCCGCCGTGGAGCGAGCTTTGGCGATGGATGAACGCGAAGTGGAGGGGATGAGGCGGGCAGTCTTGGATTATTACGAGCGGTTTTTGGACTCGAAGGCTTTTGCGGAAGAGTTGGTCTGCTGCGAAAGCGGGCGGTTTTTTGTGAATGCCGAAGAAAATAGCGTGCCACTTGTTTTTCCTGATTTCTCTCGTCTCACGAAACTAAATACTTGAAAATTTCAAACCTTAATGACAATTTTCAACCATAATTTCTCGTCTGGATTATATCAATCGAGTTCAAAATGGCTTGCGTCGAAGTCCTGTTGTTGCATTGATCGGTCTTCGGCAGTGTGGCAAGACGACATTGGCTCGACAAGTTTTAGCGGAGAATTCGCCACTCTATTTCGACTTGGAGGATCCGGTGGTGGCTGCGGCATTCGAGAATCCTATGTCCAGTCTTGCGCCGCTCCGTGGAGTGGTGGTCATCGACAAAGCGCAGCGGTGTCCGCGAATTTTTCCTGTGCTGAGGGTGCTTGTGGATCGGAAGGAAAATCCGGCACAGTTTTTGATTTTGGGAAGTGCTTCACCCGAATTTTCCCGCCAAGCCTCGGAGTCGTTGGCCGGTCGCGTGGAAATCATCGAAATGGGGGGCTTCCATTTGGGCGAGCTTGCCAAAGAGGAGTCCCACGCTTTGTGGCTACGGGGCGGCTTTCCCCGATCATTTCTGGCAGGCTCCGAGATGGACAGTATGGAGTGGAGGAAGCAATTTGTTCGCACATTTTTGGAACGGGATTTGGCGCAGTTGGGATTCCGTATGTCGCCTCAAGTCATGGGGCGATTTTGGACGATGATTTCCCACTACCACGGACAGATTTGGAATAGCAGTGAGATTGCGGCCTCCATGGGAATCTCCCGCCAATCGGCAAAAAACTATCTGGATGCGTTGGAGCAAACCTTCATGGTGCGGCGGGTTCTGCCTTGGTTTGTAAATGTCGGGAAGCGTCTTGTGAAAAGTCCAAAGATTTTTTTCCGGGACAGCGGGATTTTCCACACTTTGCAGGGGATCGAATCCGAACAGGCTTTGATATCGCATCCGAAATTAGGCGCTTCCTGGGAAGGGTTTGCCTTGGAACAAATTCTATCGAGCCTGCAAGGCGAAGAAGCCTATTTTTATGCAATCCATGGGGGATCGGATTTGGATCTCTATCTGCCAAAACATCGCTTGGGTTTTGAAATCAAAAGAACAGATGCACCGCGGAAGAGTCGTTCCATGAAAATAGCCATGCGTGATCTGGGCTTGAAGAAGTTGATCGTGGTCTATCCTGGGACGAGGAGTTATGAGTTGGGTGAGCAAGTCCATGCCATGCCACTGGGGGATGTTGTATCGGGTCTGGGATCTTCTCAGCCTTTTGCAAACTTTTCATGACAGAGCAAAAACAACCATCTTTTATTTTTAGCTTGGCGATTAGCTTATTAGCATTTCTGGAAATGCGTTCGCCGAGCAAATTGTGGCCATTGTTCGTTTTCGCCACCGCGATTGGCATCAGTATCTTTTGCTGGGTCCCATATTACCCTGAAGTATCGGAATTCATTAAAACACCATATGGCCAAGGCAAGACTTGGTGGTTGGATAATCCATTCAAATCTGTCCCGGTGGAGCAGTTCTTTCCACTCAGCGAGCGGCATATCGGATACAATGCGGGTATAGCTTCGCATCTGGATAAAATGACCTATCGCGCCTTTCTCCCTATGTTGAACCAAGTGTTTCCCTTTGGCATTTGGACTTTGGTGGTTGTTTGCCATGCTGGCTTGCTTGCTATTCTGTGGTTTTCCTACTGGATTGTTGAACGGCAGCTTGGCGACAAAGTCTCGGCAGCCTTGACTTGCTGGGCGGTGGCAGCCTGCTATGCCGGGCAATATGGTTTCCATGATTACTATCTTGGGGATGCTGCAGCGGTGGGGATGTTGGTCGCCGCTATGTTTTCCAGAAACTGGGCGGCAACTTTTCTTTTGGTCCTGTGTGCGAGCTTTTCGGATGAGCGCGCAGTGACCTCGGCGCCACTCGTTCTTCTCTTCCATTTTTTGCGTGATCGGGATTCCGCACAGCAGGAGCGCACCATAATTGGTCTGATTTCTGGGATGCTCAAAAAGGGAGCACCGGTCCTGGGCGGAGTCCTCTTTTATGCCATGGTCCGGTTGGGTATGACATTTTGGACTGGCCAAAAGAGCGGGACTTCCATGCTGTCTTTGGTGGATATTCCGAGGGCGCATTTTTATAACGACTATCCGCAGCTTTTTTTCAAAGTTTTCGAGTTCCTCTGGATACTGCCCCTCATTTTTTTGTTGGAATATGGCGCCAAGAATCCTTCAAAAAAGTTTCTTTCCATTCTTTTCGGACTTGCCCTCGCCCTCGCTGCATTTCCGGCAATGGTGGTATGGGACTTTGACCGAAGTCTTTTCTACCTGCTGCCCGGAATTTTACTGGCTATTTGCTTCTTGCCATTTTCCTCTAGAAATATGCGTTTGATTTTGCTGGCTGTATTGGCTGGCAATCTCCTGTGGATTTATCCTTCCAGTAGCGGGTTTCGTAAAATCGACCACTTCATTTCCAGCTTCATCGTCCTTGAAAAAAAGTGATCCAAACGTGCTTGTTTTATTGAGCATTGTGATTCCCGCGAGGGATGAAGAGGGCTGCATTGCCTCGACAGTAGAGCATTTACATTTAGAACTGCAGCTCAACGGAATCCATCATGAAATCATCGTGGTGGATGATGGGAGCACTGACTCGACTTGGATGATCCTGCAAGAGGAAAGCGTCAAGATTCCAGAGCTTAAGCCGATTCGTAGCTCATGTCCCCATGGGTTTGGCCGTGCGATTACGCAAGGCTTGGATGCCATGACCGGCGATGCGGTTGTCATCATGATGGCCGATGAATCGGACGATCCGCGCGATGTCGTGCGCTACTGGCGGAAATTGCAAGAGGGATTCGATTGCGTATTTGGAAGCCGTTTTGTAAAAGGCGGCGGGGTGATCGATTACCCGAAAATCAAACTCTTTGTGAATCGCTTGGCCAATCTCTTTGTCAAAATTCTCTTCCGTCACGGACTCAATGACACCACAAATGCCTTTAAAGCCTACCGCCGCGAAGTGATTGAAGGTGTCCGCCCTATTTTATCACCGCATTTTAACATTACGGTCGAATTGCCTCTTAAGGCTATCGTGCGGGGTTACTCCTACTCCACTATGCCTATCACTTGGCGGAATCGGCGAACTGGTGTGCCAAGCTCAAAATCAAAGAAATGGGCAGCCGCTACCTCTTCATCTGTCTATACATTTGGCTGGAAAAATATTTTTCGCGCGGGGATTATAAAAAATACCAAAACCTATGATATTCTCACAAAGAATTGTTTCCCGCTTTATTGATCGTTGCCGGAATCGCGCAGTGGTCAACTGGGGCCCCTTTGCTGGAGCGCCGGCGACCGAGGATTCCATGGCGCATTGCTGGATGCGGCTGCTGGGGGTCTATGAGTTTTATCTCCATCCTGCCGTGGAGGCTGCTCTTTTGGCCAAGCCCCCCGTGGTTGTGGATGTTGGGGCTTCGAGTGGGTATTATTCGATCGGTATGGCGTATCGTTTGCCGGGATCGCGGCATTTCGCATTTGAAATGCAGGAAAATGAGAGGGAGTCGTTGGCTCGAACAGCCGCCAAGATCAATACTCCCATCAATCTCAGGGGGCTTTGCACAACGGCGGATTTGGTGGAAATTGCCCAAAACGAACCCCGGGGTTTTCTTGTGATGGACTGCGAGGGGGCGGAGAGGGAGTTGCTCGGCGATCAAGTGCATCGCCATCTCAAGAATCGGACGATTCTGTTGGAGGTTCACGATTGGCATGCACCGGGGGCTGGGGAGGAAATTTATAAGCGGTTTGAAACGACGCATTCCATTCAAACTCTCTGGAGTCGGACTGCCGGGCCAAAGGAGTTCCGAACAATTGTGCCTTGGCCGTTGAATATTTACTGTAGTGGTGTGTTGCGCAGAATTTGTGAGGAGGGTCGTGGTGGGGCCGGAATGCGCTTTTTCTCCATGGTTCCAAAAGCATAAGCAAGACTTGAAACTCCTCTACATTCTTTCCGAGTATCTGCCTGATTCGGGTGGGGGGATTATCTCCCATTATGCCCGGATTTTGCCGGGGTTGGTGGCGCGGGGGCATGAGGTGACTGTGGTTCTGGCATGCAAGCAGAAGCTGGATCATCCTGCTTATGAAGTCGACGGGGTGCGCGTAAGACCGCTCCAATCGAAATTTCTGGAACAATATTCGAATCGGTTCGGACGCTGGGTCGGGCTGGATTTATTTTATTATTTGCTGCCGGTTGCTTGGGCGGCTTGGGCTCAGGCCCAAGAGGAATGCGATTATGTTCTGATCGAGGTGACCGACTGGGCTTTGCTTTTTCTGCCATGGGTAGTTTCTGAAAAGCGTGCTCCCGTGGTGGTTTCGCTGCATGGGAGTTGCGGGCAGGTGGATTGGTTTGGAAAAGGGGATACTAGGTCGATGGATGGGGATTTGGTTCGGGTGGTGGAGGCGTCTGGGCTGCGCGGGGCGGATGTGGTGCATGCGAATAGCCGGGCGAATGCGAAATTTTGGAGGGAGAAGACCGGGCGGGAGATTCGGGTAATCCCGCCGGCTTATGGAGGAGGAACCAAAGCAGATTTAACCACAATCGAGCACGGGGGCAGGTGCGAGAAAGAGCAACCGAAGGTTGGCCCGAAGGGCGAGCGAGTGGGAACGAGCGAGTCAAAGCACACCGAGGACACTGGGTCGGCGGTAGGACCGTGCTTGGACAAGCCAAGCGGTGCTGTGTTTTCAAATCCCTTCACAAGCGAGCTTGCACGGGCTTCTGAAAACACATCGCCCACTCGCTCCGCGATTGGCCCTGCTAATTCCGAGGACTTAAAACTTAATTCTTACAAACTTAAAACTCCGCCGCCGGAGGTGGGGGCTGCCCTCGACCCTCGGCCCTCGACCCTCGACGCCCCTGGCCTCGTCGTTGGTCGGCTGCAGAATTGGAAGGGCGCTGAGGTTCTTTGCAAGGCGCTGCGATTGGCTCCGGAGATTGAGATCGAGTGGGCGGGCGGGGATACGGATTGGGGCTCCAGCGGGAAGGAAGCGAGCGAATATCTTGCCGCTAACTATCCCGATGTATTCGGCAAAAAACTTCGCTGGCTCGGGCGGTTGGATAGAGCAGAAGTCGCTAAGAAAATGCAGGCAGCAGCGTTCTTGGTTATTCCCTCACTTTGGGATGTTTTCAACCTCACCGTGGCCGAGGGCATGGAGGCGGGCTTGCCGGTGATTTGCTCCAAGGCTGCGGGTGCTGAAATGTTGATCGAAGATGGTGTTAGCGGATTCCTCTTTGATCCTGCGAAGCCCGAAGAATTGGCTTATTCCCTCAAGCTCGTGGCTGGAATGTTGGAAGCCGGAAGGCTAAAAATGGGGCGGAACTCTCAAGATGCGGTTAAAACTCATTTGAATGAGGAAAGAATTTTGAATCTTTTGGAAGAGTCCTATGGTGATGCGATCAAAAGAGGTGTGGCGACAAACAAAGAGGCTTGGCTGGAATCGCTTCTGTCATTAAGACCCGGGCAGGTAGCACAGATCAAGCTCAATTTGGCTCAACGGGCAATCCGGAAAGCAGGAAGGATTCTTGCGAATGTCTAATGAAATTGGATTCAGTGTGGCGTGCCACTTGGGAGGGGTGCCTCTTTTGCGAGGTTGTTTGGCAAGTTTGCGATTCTTTGCGCCTAATATTCCAATCTATGTCGTTTTGGATGGTGATTTTTCCTTAGGTTCGCTTGAAAGGGAATATCAACTTATAGTGATCCGTAAAAAAGATGTAAAATCAAAAATTTTACGGGAGCAAAGTTTTGCCTATGGTTTAACAAAAATGGTTGCCCTCTGGGAGGCTCCTTTTGACTATGTCGTGCATGTGGATGTAGATGCCGTATTTTGGGGGAATGTTCTTGAGAACTTTCCAAAAGGTGAGTGGGATTTTGTATACAATGAACCGCACGAGGTCATAACAGATTTTATTCATCGGACCCAGTATTTCGATCCTAATGTTATTTTCAATCACATTGAAAAGTTTCCTTGGGAGGGCAATCCTTACTTCAACGGAGGAATTTTTGGATGTCGCGTGGGAGTTCTTGATTTCGATGAGTATGCCCGATTATTAGAGGTCTATCACAAGTTTCCTCAAGCTGTGCCACTCATGGATCAAACGATTTTGAATATAATGGTATTTCGAGCTGTGCATGCTGGAAAAATAAAAGCATATCAAGCTCACCTTCAAAGTGCAGTGCCTGTGATTGATCACAAAGAATTGGAATCACGCTTCCAGTTTAACTCAGATGGCTCTCCTAAACTGTGGCGACAACCGACTATGATTCATTGGGCTGGAGGAAAACCATACAAATCTAATTCCGACGCCTTCTCTGCTCCGATGGACTATTTCCGTGTATTAGGAATGCGCGAAACCGGGTGGCCTTCTTTTATCCCCAGTGAATATGCGATGAAATTCGATGAGTTTATCTGCTGTGAGTGGCCTCGCCATGTTTTAAAAACTAAAAAGCTCGTTAAAAAACTAATTGGTCGTTCTTAGGAAATGCCTACTGTAACAGTTATCATTCCCATTCTAAACGCCATGCCGTATTTGCCTGAGGCATTGGCTTCTCTGGAGGCGCAGACATTTAGGGATTTTGAGGTTTGTTTGTGGGATAATGGATCCATGGACGGGAGCGTGGAGGAGTCGCGGCGCTGGATTCCTGAGAGATTGCCAGGGCGAGTGGTGAGCGGAAATCCACTGCCGCTTCACGAATGTTTGGCGAGAATGGTAGTGGAAGCAGGAACTGAATTTGTGGCGAGGATGGACGGGGATGATGTTTCTGTGCCGGAGAGGTTTCAATTACAGTTGAAAGCTCTGCAGGGTGATCTGAATTTGGGTATTGTGGGTGGGCAGTGCCCAATCATGGACGCGGCAGGCAATCCCACCGGAAACTCGCACCCGGGACCGATTGGGCACGAGGATATTGTAACCGAGATGATGTTTCGAAGTTCGCTCACCCATCCGGCACTTCTATTCCGGCGAGAGGCAATTTTGCATGCAGGAAATTACCAGCGACCGAAGCCGGTGGAGGATTTGGATTTGTATCTGCGGATGGCTCGGATTTGCAGATTCCAGAACCTCTCAAATCCCGTTTTACGATATCGGGTTCATCCTAACAGCATTTGCCAGTCGGATCGAGAGAGGCAGCAAAAGCAAATGGTCGATGTGGTGGCCGAATATTCACAAGTGAATTATGGAATCCCCGAGGTGGTCTATCGACAACTCCGCGCCAAAAGAAGTCGACTCTGCATCGCGCATTTCTTGCATAGCGCGGCCTATCGCGCACGGGGAAATCCTTGGCGATTGTTGCGGATTGCCTGTTCCCCTTCTTTTGTTTTTGTTGGCAGGTGCATGACATCGCCAAGGGATTTTGCATCCAAGGCTGGCTATCGGGTTTTAGAAAAAGCCATAGGATTTTTTCGGGATAGAACCTCTTTATGACTCCAAAACAGTTGGGCCGAAGGCATGATTATTCCAGCATCCTCGGGGAGCAGGAGTTTTTTGTGACTCCTTTAATCCGCAAATCGATTGAGGAGGCTTTGGAGATGGTTGGGGCTCCGAACCTCGGTGACCGTGTTCTGGACATTGGGGCGGGCGAGTGTCCACTAAGGCCCGACCTGGAGGCGCGTGGATACTGCTACACGAGTTTGGACATCTCGCAAAACCTTTCAAAATCCATCGACTATTTGACAAGGATTGATGGACCATTGCCAGATAGATTGATACGGCAGGGAGGCTTCGATTTGCTTGTGCTCACAGAGGTATTAGAGCATGTGCCGGACTGGGCGATGGCTTTTCAAAATTTGGCAGGGTTATTAAACCCCGGCGGACATTGCATCGTTACCACGCCTTTTTTTTACATGCTCCACGAGGAACCGCATGATTACTGGCGGGCCACCGACCATGCGCTCAGGAAATTCGCACTGGATAATGGGATGGATGTAGTTTTCTCTCGCAGGAACGGGGGCGGTTGGGATGTTTTGGGAACCTTGGTTTGCTCGACATCCGTCTGCCGCAGGAAAAAAAACTTGGTCTGCTACATGGGTTTGTTTCCGGTGTGGTTGGCGCACCGGATTCTCAAATGGTTTTTCAAATCCCGAGTGCTGGAGAGGTTCGTTGAATTTCAGATGAGGTATTACCTTGGGAACTTTTTTCTCCTAAAAAAGGTGCGCAATTCTACAAAAATCCAATCGTGAATTCCAGTCTTCCGGAAATCAAACCGTTAACCAGCCTCCGATTCATTTTGGCGATGTGGGTTGTTTTATACCACTACAGAGAAATTCTGAATCAACTCATTCCGAGCTTTAAGCACCTCGATTGGATTACTGCAAAAGGTGGATATGCAGTGCCTATTTTTTTTATTTTAAGTGGTTTTATAATCAGCTACAATTACTTAGATAAGTTTAAAAAAATAGATTACTTGCAATTTGTCTGGAAAAGATTCGCGCGACTCTGGCCTGTGCATTTTGCAGTGATCATTTTATTTTTTGCACTATTTTTCTTGCAGGAAAATTGGGCATTTATCTCAACAGTGATCATTTCCCGCTTGGCGATTTGTTTTTCGAGTTGCTCATGGTCCGGACTTGGTTCGAATCCGTTTTGCTCTTCAACAAGCCAGCAGGGTCCATCCAGTGTGAATGGTTTGCATATCTTCTGGTTTTTCCCACCTGTGTTTTGGTTTTCAGACTCCGATGGACAAATGCTGCCCTGTTTGCGCTCGCTTTTGTTCTCCTTGTAAGCTATGAAAAAATATCCCCTTTTTTCGCCGCCACTTTTTCCCCCATGATCATTTTCCCCTTCACAGCTGGAAGCGCACTTTACCTACTGAGGAAAAGACTCCCCGAGCTGAAAAACAGTGGTATTTTTGCTGCTTTTATCCTTCTGGCAATACTCTTTTTTCTAAAATATGACCTAACAAAAATCGGACTCCCGATTTTGTTTTGTCTCTTCGTGGCTCTGATTCTTTTATTATCCTACTGCAGAGGGGAATGGCAAGCGGTTCTTTCTTGGAAACCGATCCATTTCGGTAGGTTGATATCCTATTCCCTCTACATGACGCATCACTTTCTCGAGGTTATTTGGATGCCGGTTTATGCTCGTTTGGAGCCGAATGGTTCTTTTGGCAAAGTTATTTTTGCCGTCCTACTTATTCTTTCAACTCTTGCGTTCGCGGCAGCGTTTTATCTTCTCATTGAAAAGCCGGCAAACCGTTTTCTCGTCAAAAACAATCCTTTTCAAAAAAACAGGTATGTCCGGTAGAATTTATGTATTTGGCGGTGCCGGTTTTTTGGGTAAGGCGTTTTGCCGGGCTTGTCCTGATGCGGTGCCTTGTGATTCCCCAGAGAGGTTGGCGCGCTCGGGCTTGAGCGGGGTCGAATTCGACTTCGGGTTTGATAGTCCGGCCAGCTTGCCTTGTGGCAAGGGGGATTCCGCGGTGATTTTCTCTTGGCGGGGCTATCCGGCCGCCCACGACGCGGATCCGGTCGGGAAGCTTTCCTTGAATTTGAGCCGCACGCTGGATTTGGTTTCCTGGTTGGCCAAGCGGGGCATGGATGGAATTTTTTATGCCTCAACCGGTGGTGCTGTTTATGGAAACGCAGGTGCTGCACCGGTCTCCGAATCCACGGTTTTGAATCCGATGGGTTTTTACGGAATTGGCAAGGCAACAGCGGAAATGTATGTCAGCAAGGTTTGCCATGAATTTGGGGTGCGGCATGTGGTCTTTCGGATTGGCAATGCCTACGGAGTGGATCAAATCCGGGATGATCTTTCGGTGGGTTTTGTGGCCAAGACAGTGCAGACAGCGTTGCTGGGCAAGCCACTGGAAATCTGGGGTGCGGGGCAAAATCGGCGGGATTACATCCATGCGGATGATGTGGCTGCTGGGTTTTTGAAAGCGATCGAAAATGGAAGAATCCCCTCTGGGGTTTATAATTTGGGCTCGGGAAAATCGTTTTCCAATCTGGAAATCGTGGAAAAAGTCGAGCAGGTATTGCGCAAAAAAGTGGAAGTGGTTTTTAAGGAGGCGCGGGCTTTTGATGTGGGAGGGATTTGCTTGGATTGTTCCAAATTCCGTGCTGCGAGCGGCTGGGAGCCGAGGTGGAGTTTGGAGAATGGAATCCGAGAGATGGCAGACTGCATATGGCATGCGGCGAATCGCAAATGAATACCACTTGGTAGTGAAATTCGACTTTCTATTATGAGGATTGCTGTTGTTTCGAATGTGTGTGGATGCCAGTGGGCGGGGAGTGAGGAGGTTTGGTATCGCATGGCTCTGCTGGCCCTTGAAAAGGGGCACGAGGTTGTCTCGTGCCTGCATCCGGATTTGCACGCTGCGAGCACACTAGAGGATTTCCGGAAACGGGGTGGCGAAGTATTGGGCTGGCGCCGCAGCGGAGTGGCCCGACTTCAAAAATGGGACCAGAGAATTCGCCCGAATTTTACAGATTCCAAACTAGGGAATCCGGATTTGGTCCTGCTCTCCTGCGGTTCGCTGCCCGCGATCACATTTGTGCCGGGATTAATGCAATACATTAAAAAAACACGGGCGTCTTTAGCTGTGCTCTGTCTCTTTAATGCAGAGTCATTGGCGTTTTCGGCGCATGAGCGGGAGCAAGTGGCTGGGCTTTTGCGCCACTCTGCCGCTAATATTTTTGTTTCGGATCAGAATCGTCGGCAAGCTGTAAGGCAATTTCGCGTAGATCTTGATCGGGCATCGGTTTTTTATGGTCCACTTCGCGAGCTTTTCCAGGAACCTTTGCCAATGCCACCACATGAGTCGGGCGTGGTTTTTTCCTGTGTGGCAAGGTTGGATCTTCTTTGGAAGGGACAGGATATTTTGCTGGAAGTCTTGTCGGCAGATATCTGGAAGGAAAGGCAATGGTCGCTTAAGATTTATGGAAGCGGTGCTGATCGTGAGCACTTGGTCGGGCTTGTAAAACACTTCGGCTTGGAGGCCAGGGTAAAATTCACCGGTTTCGCGGAACGGATGCAAGATATCTGGCGCGAGAGCCATGTAATGGTGCTCCCCTCGCGCGGGGAGGGGACTCCGCTGGCGACACTGGAGGCGATGATGTGTGGCAGGCCCGTTGCAACAACGGATGTGGGTGGCAACAAGGAAGTTTTGGTGGAGGGTGAAACTGGATGGATCGCCGAGGGTGCTACGCCAAGCTCCTTTGCTTTGGCCTTAGAGCGTTGCTGGGAGGCTCGAGCCACTTGGGCGCATATGGGGGTAAAAGCCCATGCAAAAGCTGTTGAGGTTTCGGGTTCGGAGCCTTCGAAAAGATTGATTGAAGTCTTGGAGTCGGCCGCAAAGCATCGCGAATAAACTTGGAAATAATCAGGATGATTCTAATTCATGGAGAACACATAGATCGGAGGGACTTTTCCGGCAAGAATGTTCGTTTGCTCTCTCCTGTCCTGCAATTGCGGCGCCGATTGTTTAACCGGTGGTTAGCGGCGAGAGGGCGCGATTTTTGGGAAAGACATTCGTTGATTCCCCATACGGAGTTTCATGCCCGAGTTGTGCAGGCTACGGCGGATGGGCAGCCCCTTGCGGTTGGGCGCTTGGGCGGCGTCGAGGCCTCAATCTTGATGTGGGCTGATGGGAGGGCCAATTTTCGTTGGCCGATTTGGAGCCTTTTTTCCGACACCCGCAGCGGTGCGACGAACGCGGGGATTCGCCCGCGGAACAAAGAATCTTACCACTTGTTCGCCCGCTTGTGCCGTGGCGCGATGGAGGGACTGGATCTCCAGGGGGTTTGGAGTAGTGGTTACGAGGCGGTTTGCAGCGGCAAGGGAGCGCAGCGGGAGTTTTTCGATGTGGAGATCACTGGGCCGGATGGGGCGAATCCCAAGCACTGGCTTTGTTCGTTGCAGGGAAAGCGCGTGCTGGTGGTGAGCCCGTTCGATGTAACCATCCAAAAGCAAATTCCGCGTTTGGCCGAGATTTGGCCACAGTCAGACTGGATGAGAGGGACGGAATTCTGCTCCGTGCCGTTTCCGTATCTGATTGATGAGGGATGTCCCGAGACCTGGTGGGAGGTTTACGAACGGCTCGGGAAAATTGTTTCTGCAGGGAATTACGATGTGGCATTGTTTGGTTGTGGCGGGTTGGGGCTGCCGTTTGCACACTTGGCTAAAAAAGCAGGCAGGGCGGGGATTCATTTAGGTGGGCACTTGCAGTTAATTTTTGGAATTTACGGCAAGAGGCACATTGAACAAGACTGGCATCGGCAGCATATTAACGAGGCTTGGGTGAGACCTGGTGCGGCTGAGGTGGCGAAGACGGCGAGTCGTGTTGAAGGAGGGTGTTATTGGTAAGGGATGGCCGCGAAGGAACGCAGAGAGCACAAGAAATGTAGCAGAAAAAATCTTTGAGTGCTTTGTGATCTCTTGTGGCTAAGAATTAAAATTCATGAAAACGATAAACAAACTCTGCGATTTGATTCGGGAAACGGCCTTTGCGATTCATGTATATCATGGGCACGGACATTTGGAGAAGGTTTACGAGAATGCCTTGTCCCGCCGATTGGCAAAGGCAGGTCTATCGGTTCGACAGCAGCAACCACTTCAAGTTTTTGATGAAGATGGAAAGGTTATTGGTGATTATTTTGCCGACTTGCTGGTTGATGACCTACTCGTTGTTGAAGTCAAATCCGCAAAGCATTGCTGAGGAGCACACTGCGCAAATCTTAGGCTATTTTAAGTTGAGTAGAAAAGAACACGTTTTACTGATAAACTTCGGGAGTTACAAGTTTCAGATTAAAAAGTATGCTATGAGCCTGAAGAGGTAGGCCGCGAAGGAACGCAGTGAGACCAAAAAGCAAAATTTCCTTGTGTTCTTTGCGATCTCTTGCGGCTAAAGATGCTTGGCCGCGAAGAAACGCAGAGAGCGCGAAATTTCAACATGAATCAGAATGCCGATTTATTCTTATGAAAAAGTGGATTTCCAACTATCTGCACCGACCGTTTCCAAATTCTTTTGAAGAATTTAAGCATGCTATGATTTCCTATTCCCAATTTGGGGAGGATTTGTTGGTGCAGGAAATACTTGGCTATGAGCGAAAGGATATTTTTTATATCGAGCTGGGTGCCTACCAGCCTATCAGCAAATCGAACACCTATATTTTTTACAAGCGGGGCGGCAGGGGCATTTGTGTGGAACCGAATCCGGTGGCCAGTGCTCTATGGAGAAGATATAGACCCAGAGATATTTTTATCGGAAAGGGCGTGACCGGAGGTGCGAGTTGCCGTATGGGTTATGTTTTGGACTCAGGTTCCGGCGCGCAGAATTGCTTCCAAAGTGATGCCGAGACTGAAAGCGCTGCGCTACTCGAAATGGAGTGTATCAATATCCGCGAGTTGGTTGCCGACTTTCTGCCCACGGGACAATCGCTTGACTTGCTCAGCGTGGACTGCGAAGGCATGGACATTGACTTGATCAAGAATTTCCCATTTGATCTTGCGCGGCCCAAGATTGTCTTGGTGGAAGATTTTGATTACTCGGAAGAAAGCGAAATCCACCGTTCAATGACCAATCTAGGATATGAAATGAAATCCTACACAAAAATCACGAAAATTTTTGTAGAAATAAAATACCAATGAAATCAATTAAAGCAGCAATTAAATACATCATCGAAAAAAATGGGTATAAATACTTTAAAAAAGAATTTATGCCATTCGGATTAAGCATATGGGAGGATATGGAACGGTTGCGACCTGGTTGTATAAAAAATGTCCTATTTGATGTAGGTGCAAATGTTGGCCAGACATATCTTCAAATGCGCCAACAATTTTCAGGTTCGACAATTTATTGTTTTGAGCCTTCAAAACAATCATATGAAGTGCTTCAAAAAACAACTTGTTTGGACAAAAATGTTAAAACATTTCATGCGGCTGTTGGAGAACAGAATGGGGAGTGCTTAATTCAAACTGGGGATGATTCTGTTTGGAATAAAATTATTGAGCATGACAATGTTTTTCCTAGTAAAAAAGTAGAGCGTGTTCAAAAAATCACAATCGATCACATTATTGAACAGGAGAAAATTGAACATATATATATGTTCAAAACAGATACTGAAGGTTATGATTTGTTCGTATTAAAAGGCGCTCAACAAGCTCTGCTGAACAAAAGAATTAGTTTTATTTTTTGCGAAGTTACACTCAGAAGCGATGATATACAGAGGTCTCATTTTTTAGAAATTTTTCAATATTTGTCGCGCATGAGCTATGATTTGGCAGCTCTTTATGACCTATCGATAGTTGGAGAGCCTAAGTCGCTGGAGTTTTGCAACGCTTTATTTATCGCTAGATAGACCTTTTTATCGAAAAAACTTTATGGAAGAAACTAAAATCAAAACAGCATATCAAACGAAAAGCACTTTGCTGTTTATGGTTTTTGGTGATCGTTGCATAAATCAAGCATTTTTTTCTTTATTTTCTATTTTAGATATTTATCAAGGAGAAAAAACCGAATTTGATATTCATATAATCACCGACTGTCCGGAGAGCTTTAAGCCTTTGGAAACGCTTCTGCCATTAAAAATCAAACACATTGACGCAAGTGTTTTGAAGTCGTGGAAGGGCATAGAGGGAAATATGATGCGGGCAAAGATCGAAACGATACTCCATGTGTTGCGCTCGACTGGCGGGAATGTTCTATATCTCGATTCGGATACGGTATTAATGCATCGAATCGATTGGATTTTCCAATATCTCGCCGCAGGCGGTTATGTGATGCACAAACCCGAATGGCGTCTAGGGGCTGGGCGCAAAAATCACCCCGAACTTTGCCCTTTTGATCTCGAGTTTACTCTCAGTAGCGGGGGTGTTTTAAAAATCAATTCGGACTCCCCAATGTGCAATGCGGGTGTGATAGGAGTCGGAACGGGAAGTATAAAATTGGTTGAAGCTGTCATGGAATTATATCAAAAGTTGTATTCCAACTGCCCTTCCTGGCACATCGAACAATTCGCTTTTAGTATTCTTTTGTCCCGAACAAAGAAATTGAAATTCTGCCGCAGGGAAATATTCCATTACTGGCATAATAAAGACCTTGCAAAATCATATATCGGAGCATTCGATGCTGAGGTGGGAGATGCAAAGGTGAGACAATACCGAAGAGTGAAATTGCATTTTGTTTGGTTGGCCCGCATTCATTTTTACATCCATCAACTCAGAGTGGTAACAAGAAAAAATATATATCTTTATAAAATGTTTGTTTATTTAAGGGGAAATAAATCATGAGGCTGGATTAGAAATCGGTGCCACCTCACCGCTCGATAGCTTGTTAAGTCAATCTGCACTCTGTTTATTTTGATGATCTCTCTACCAATCATTTGCTCTAATGGCATAGGTGACTCTTTTTTGGTGTTGGGTCGCGTCCCGATTGCGATTTTAGGCAAACTGGGTTGTGCAAAATACTGGAACCCATTTTTTGGAGATTTTTCCAAGATTCGTGAATTTCGATGAGTGCAATGAAGGTCGCACAGTTGGCGTTTTCCCTGAGTAATCGTGCCGGGGGCATTTTTGAGATTCTGCTTGGGCAGTCGCATGCTTTGCGGAATTTGGGAGTGGGCGTGCAAGCACTGGGACTCGAGGATGATCTTTGGTCGAAGGACAGGGAGCGCTGGGGGGCGGTTCCGGCATCGGTCTTTTCTGTGCAAGGGCCGCGTTTTTTTGGTTACTCGCCGGGATTTTCTTCTGCATTGGAAAAAGCAAACCCTGATTTTTGCCATCTGCACTCGCTCTGGATGTATCCGGGAGTCGCGATGGAGCGATGGTGTCGGAAAAATGGCAGACCCTATATGGTGACGCCGAACGGCATGCTGGAACCGTGGGCACTACGAAACTCGGGCTGGAAAAAAAGGTTGGCGGGATTGTTTTATGAGAATGCCATGCTGCGCGGCGCGGCTTGTCTGCAGGCGAATACGCTCAAGGAGGCGGACGACTTCCGCGCCTATGGACTAAAGAACCGGATCGAAATCGTGCCGAATGGCGTGGACTTGCCGGACATCGGAAAAGCTGAAAGCGGAAACGCTGAAAAGCTGAAAGAGGGGAAGAAGAGATTGCTTTTTCTGGGAAGGATTCATCCAAAGAAGGGACTGATTGGTGCGCTGCGCGCTTGGGCGGACATTCAGAATTCAAAATCCAAAATTCAAAATTCGAAGCAGTGGCAGTTTGTGATCGCTGGATGGGATCAGGGAGGGCATGAGGCGGAATTGAAGAGTTTGTGCAGGGACCTGGGGCTGAGGTTTAAGGAAGCAAAATTAACCACAGAGGACACAGAGTGCACAGAGGTGGAAGCGGGGCTTCGCTTGGCAGGCCAAGCTGGCGCTTCCGAACCAGACTCGCTGACAAGCAAGCTTGCCGATGTGCCTGTCTCTGAATCGCTGACTCGCTCCGCGAATGGCCCTTCTTTTTCACCCTCAACAAGTCACTCGTTACTCGCTACAGCGCCGGAGGTGCTTTCTCTCGACGCTCGTCCCTCGTCTCTCGTCTCATCCGCTGTAGCGGATGTTCTTTTCTACGGCCCCGCATTCGGGGAGGAGAAGGAGGCGCTGTTGCGGAGTGCGGATGCTTTTATTTTGCCGAGTTTTAGTGAGGGGTTGCCGATGTCTGTGCTGGAGGCTTGGTCTTACGGGTTGCCTGCGGTGATGACGCCGGAGTGTAATTTGCCGGAGGGGTTCGCCTGCGGTGCTGCGCTGGAAATTCGGAGCGGGGAGGGGAGCTTTCAGGATGGGATGCGAATCTTGATTGAAATGACGAATCATGAGCGTGCGGCGATGGGGATGAGGGGACGGAGGTTGGTGGAGGAGAGGTTCACCTGGCCGAAAGTGGCTCAGAGTCTGAAGGAAATTTATGAGAGCTTGCTGTGAGGAAAGTTTTCGTTCGAGATTTTACTGAATCGATTTTTCAAGAATAAATGCCATGTCTTTGACTACAAAAGAACTTATTCAAAATTATGACGCAGATGTCGCCCGCTGGCTTTCCAACAGCCACACTAGCCATGAGGTGTGCCATACTCTTTTAAATCTGGATCAAGACCTTGCCCGACAGATTTACCTTGGCTGCCGGAGCAAACCGGAGGATTTGGAATATTATGCTCGCACCGAAGCACTGGTGTCTCGCCTGCTGCCAGCGGTGCTGGGGGCGTTTTCTGCAAAATGCGCAATCTGTGGATGCGATACGACGGCACGAGCGGAAATTCGTGCAGCGCTGCTGGTGGCGAAGGGTAAGTCCGTAATGTTTCCCATGGCAGAATTGGATGCTTGGCATCGCGGCGTTGAGGAGCGGGTTCGCGAATGCCCCAAGAGACATGGTTTCTTCGAGGTATGGAAACTACTGCGTATGCTCAAAGTCAAAGTAGCCACCCCAAAACCTGCCAAACTTGAAACTGAGTATTACGAGTAATGATGCCTGTCCACAAAACTGAGACTGCCAGTCCAAGGGGAGAGTAAGTTCGTGTCGAAGAGCGCTGCGAACATCTCGGTATTTATCCCTGCCTATAACCGGGTAGGTTTGATCGGTGAGACATTGCAATCTCTGTTGAACCAGACGCTGCCGGCCAAGGAGATTATTGTGGTCGATGATGGTTCAACGGACGGAACGGCGGAGAAAACGCTGGAAGCGTTTCAAAACTGGAAACTGGAAACTGGAAACCTAAAAAAAGCCATGGAATAAAATGGGGTGTATGGCTTATTATGGTTGCGATATTTTAATTGTTCCGTAAAATCGCGACTCAAATTTATGGATGTTCCGCGATTCTTAAAA
>Ga0247832_1002701_pt1 | contig 26356 bp, 8 predicted proteins | sample LaCruzMarch2015__10_FD_192407 | JGI IMG/M metagenome (GOLD analysis project Ga0247832, IMG submission 192407) | Freshwater microbial communities from meromictic Lake La Cruz, Castile-La Mancha, Spain - LaCruzMarch2015_4m | ecosystem: Environmental > Aquatic > Freshwater > Lake | place: Spain... | reverse complement strand
TATTCCTCGAGGGGCTGGAGGGGGACGCATGACGAAATATTATGGAGCTGGAGGCGGAGGATTCTCAGGTGTCTTTCTAAGCTCATCTCCAGCGCAAGGAAATTGTATTTGTATCGCAGGTGCTGGAGGTTCTGGAAATATAACAGGAGGTCCAGCCCTTACAGGAGGACCAGGTGGATATCCAAATGGGTTTGCTGGAAGTTCTGATGCGGCCTCAGGACGAACTGGAGGAGGGGGAGCAACACAGACGTCTGGCGGTGTTGGAGGAGGCTCAGATGGCACTATTTTCTTTGGTGGCGATGGAAGTTCTACCGCATCAGATCAAGGCTCAACAGGAGGTTGGGGATCAGGAGGAGGTGGCTGGTATGGAGGTGGCGGATCCGCTCGCAATAGCACCAATGCTGGAGGAGGAGGAGGGAGTGGCTTTATCGGTGGTCTCTTTCCACCAATCCAAACAGGCAATGGATCGTATCCAGCCACTAGCGGTGCCACAGCAAGTGCGGGTGGTGAATCAAGTCCTTACTGGCAGTCACCTTACGGCCGCTCAGGAGAAAATGGATATCTGGTGATTACTCGGTTTCAATAATCAATACTTTTTCTCTAAGGAGAAAAGATATGGCTCTTCTTGCCCAAGTTTCCACGCAAAAACTTATTACAAATACAATCCAATCTGATTTTGTCTCTGTCAATGATAAATATGGGACCCCTACAACAATCACAACAGGTTACTTGGCATTTTTAACAAGTTCCAGTCTTGAATCCTATGCTCTTGCTTTGACTCCCATTATTACAGGCTCTATAAGTTCATTGGGTCTCATCTATAGTGATAATCTAACAGCTGACGCAGGGTCCTTGTATATTAGCTCTTTATACTTGGGAAATCTAGGAGGGACTACATCAGGAAATCTGACAACAGATTCTACAGCTAGCAACCTCTTTTGGAATGGGTCTCAACTCATGACCAATCGCGTAAAAATAGTTGTGTCAACACTCGGAGCTGATACGATGTATATTAATACAACAGATATTGCGATACGATTTATTGTAAATGGTTCAAATTGTCCTCAAGATATTATGTTGCCAGATATCTCTGCTGCAGGAGATGGATGGAATGTGAAAATACAACAGCCTGGTGGTTTTTTCAATTCTCTTTCTGTGTATGATTTTAGTAGCAATGTAGTGTTTACAGTGAATAGTGGGCAACTGTATGATGTCGTTACGGATGGAACTACTTGGTATTATACATATTCCACCCAATAAACGCAAAAATAAATTCTTTCTTCCCTCAGTAGTAAATGGGTATCCTTATTCAAAACTATACAACCTCCGAAGGATTTTTAGTCCCGAACTTGTATGTTCAAGTTGAGTCTATGCGCATTTTGAAGACCCAAAGTGGCAGTGATTACGGATTTAGTTTCTCCAGTCTCGCTTATAAAAGTTATGATGATATGTGTTCTGGGGCTCGTGCCATTCCTATCCCTCTCTATTTAGCCAATGGAGAGATTTTTATGATTGCTCATCAGTTTTATGAACAGATGATATTTGGATTTGCCTATGACGCGCTGAAAGCAAACTGGCAGGCTGCAGGATATACGGTGCAAGATTTCTATCCCTCCCCTCCTACCCCCACGACCTATATTTATGATTGCTCAGGATACAATTGTAATGGATTCAACTGTGCTGGCTATGATAAGGATGGATATGATAAAGATGGATTCAATGCGTTGGGGTATGATAGAGAAGGATATGATAGACGAGGATTCAATCATGACGGGTTTGACCGCGAGGGGTATGGTATGGATGGGTATAACAAAGAAGGGTATAATCGTCAAGGCTATGATAGAGATGGATATAACAGAGAAGGCTATGATAAAGATGGATGCAATCGTCAGCATCTTGATAGTCAAGGCAATCCTTGCCCAGCCCCTTAAGCAACAATCGTTGCTTGAATCTTTGAATCTCTAAAAAAGTGTGTATAAAGGTCTAGACAGTCCTTCCGAATTTGGGATTCCTCTTTTTGCTTTGTTTCAATGACGCCAAGCACAAAGGTTTCAATCGGTCTATCCACTGGTTTTCGTAAGATATGAGCCCATTGCGTCATACTTCTCCAACTGGGCAAGGGAACATAAATCTTTGTCCATGTATGAATCAATCCTGCCACATGCTTCCAGAGCCAAAACGTTTCATTGGGAAACAACTCGTTTTCTCCCACTGTGAACATAGGCACAATAGGAACAGCACACTCTTTTGCGATACGAGCATAGCCTTTTCGTTTCTGTAAAACAATTTTTACTGTCGTGTCACCATTGTGTACCATTTCTTCAATGCCTCCTGTTACAATTGCGACACTCTTTCCTTCTTTCAAATGCCTCTTTATAATGTCTTCTTTCGCTTCTATACACCGAAATTGTTCTAGGATGTCTCGCACAATGGGAAGACGGAACAAAATAGAATGAATCGCAACGAGAGGTTTTGGCGTCTCGTGGGGCCATTGACTAATTTCATAACAAAAGTGGAGCATCCAACTGTATCCAATCAGGCCATGCGGATGACACAGAAACAAGGCTGGTTTAGCAGGTATTTTTTCAAGTCCAGACAGTATGAAGGATTCTTGTAGATTCTTCTCAATATCATGACTAATGAATGTCCAGACATATTTTAAATGAGATAGAATGAGTTCAATTGTCCCTGTATCACGTAACAATGCGTAGACTCCATAGACAGCGAGGACTAAAACAACAATCGTTCCACTAAAAATTGCAAGAATCCCAATTGCCATTGCGAAAATTCCAAAGACAATTGTGAGAAGAAATGGTAAATAAAACAATAAAGCTGTAAATATCTCTTGGCCTAGCATACCTACAATAAAGGCCCAAGTCTCTTTTCTAAAGAATCCACACGCTGTAACAAGTGCTTGACGGCTTCCACCAAGACCGGGACAAGTTTATCATACGCAACATGGAGTCCTGATGCTGTATCTCCTGAGACAGCTTCTGGGAGACTATGCGCAACTTCTTGCGCAATACAACCAATATCGTCTACCAGGGAGTCTTTCCATTGAAAGCGCACTCCACGAATGCTACTCAAAATCGTTTCTGGGTTGCTAATCAATTCTATATTGTCCTTAAACCGTCTGTCTGAAAGCGATAGGAAATCTTTGGCGGTGACACGACCTGCGAAGGACCCCGTGGAATCTACAACTAAGCTTCTTGCTCTCAGAGATCCAAAAATATCTGCTGCTGCGACCATTGTGCTTCCATAGGGTATATTCACTGCGAGACTCGACATATACGTGGGGCCATTGCGAATGCGGACGGGACCACTCACATCCCAAGCCACACCATCCAAGACAGAGGAGATGCCTGTTCCAATTCCAGCACCTCCTAGATTGTAGTAGATGTTGCTTCCTTGATAGACCCATGGGCTCACATAAGAGCCTTGTCCAGTGCTTGTGGCTGGTCCTGGTCCAGGAATGACGTCAACTCCGAAACAGCGGATACGTCCTGCGACATCCAAAGGATACGAGGGATTCGTTAATCCAATTCCTACATTTCCATCCGCAAACCAGATATTGGAGCCGTTTCGCGACCAATACACATCAGGCTGTCCTTGAATTGTATAGAGTTGCCCATTGCGATACAGAAGACCACTAATATCAATGTCTCCTACCAACGACATTCTCCAACTTGTGCTAGGAGTGTAGGCTCCACTGACAAATTTTTGAATTGTGCTAGAGCCTATACCGAGTGTAAGAGGAGAAGAAAGTCCGCGCAACCCCTGGGCATAAATAAGACCATTTGTATCAATCGTTCCACTCATATCTTGTCCATATTTGTAACCCACTGCCAAGGAGCTCATCCAAACAGGTCCTCTGAAGATTCCTCCCGTGCTGAGGAAGCTCGAAATACCGACTGTGACAAGTGTGCTCGCTGTGGAGAACGCAATTGTGCTTGCGTAAGCCCTATCATCCACAGAATTCGTAGAAATCATGGTGGATAAGGTGCTGAACTGTGAGGTGTTTGTCACAATATAGGAAGAAAGAGTGCTGAATTGCGCAGCCATCGCAAACCCCACTGATGTGCTATAAGTGCTCACAACGGCTCCCGCACCCGGACCAATCATAGAGGATAAACCATTGCTGTTTTGATAAATGATAGAAGAGAGTGTGCTATAAAAAGACAATCCACCCGCAAGATTGTATCCATCCAGGGTGGAAAAGACAGTTGTTGAAAGAGAGCTCACACTCACTTTGAGTGCTTGAATGTCTATACGTGTTGTGGTCTGAAATGTATCAAGACGATTGGACCCTGTTCCCACATTGGATGTTTGGATATTGGTAACATTTGAGCCGTTTCCAGAAAAAAATCCTGCGACGACGGTCCCTGCCACAGTTGTATTTCCTAAGACACCGAGATTTGTGCTGACAAAAAGGGACCCTTGATTGGACTGACTTCCTGCGACTTCTAATTTGTAAGTCGGTGTGCTTGTCCCTATGCCAAAGTTCCCTGCATCGGTAAAGCGACCGACTTCTGTTTGTGTTGCGCCAATCCAGAATTTGAGAGGAGATAAGGAAGCAAACGCAGAGGCCGCGACAACTCCATTGACTTTCAGATTGTAGGACCCATTTGCACCAAGCAAGGCACCTCCTGTGCTGAAACGAAGTTGCTCGGTTCCACTCAGAACTCCTTGGAACGCAGGAATTGCGCCATTCACAATCCATTGCGTGGTGCCAGATTGAAGATTTGAATTTGCTTGCCAAGATCCAGTTCCACCCACACCATTCGTTGTAAAGACATAGCCCGCAACCCCCGTTCCAGGAGCAACCGTTAAGGTTCCTCCAATGACGGCGTTTCCATTCACATCAAGAGAGGCAGAGGGTGTTGTGGTTCCAATCCCTACACGACCTGTTCCAGTCACACGCATGAGTTCGGATACGCCTTGTGTAAAGGTCACAAACTGTCCTGCTCCATCTGCTTTGACACTTGTGGATCCACTTTGAATTTGGTCTCCCGTTACAAATGAAGACAAACTACCCCCTCCCGCATTGCTCAAAATAACATTGCCCAAGGAGTCTGAAACAGTGAGCACCTGTCCTGCGATAGGGGTTCCTCCTCCTTGATATCGGAGTCGCCCTCCAATCACAGTAAAATCATTACTCGTTGCTAAATCACCATTTCCAGTGAGACTTGGTTTCCCCAGATACCAGTTTCGGTTGCTGTCGATTCGTCCTGCGTCTTGTGCTAGCACATTCCCGGTATGAAAAAAGATTCCAGCACTGCTCAGATTTATAGAATTTCCTTGTGTTGTTTTCATCGTGCTCACATAGTTCCATTGAGAGAGTCCTGTAGAGCTTATTGCTGTTAAGACCATTCCAGGGGTAACAGCACCACCGACTTGAAGGGAGTCAGCGACAAGTGTCGCAGAGCTAACCCAAAATCTGTTTCCAGTTCCACTGGGGTCAAAATACAAAGCACGGCCTTGTCCATCAAAGGAAAAGACAGTTCGTCCTCCCACATTGAATCCAATGGCCGTAGAAAGCCCACTTGTTGTGTTTGTTAAGGTGATGCTTGTTCCACCTGAACTAATATTTGTAGTGCCTCCTCCTGTAGTTGTTCCTGAACCAGAAAACAAGATACCATTTTGATACAGCAAGGCATTACTCAAATTGATATCGTCTGTAATTTGGATAGGAGTTTGGTCAAATTTACTGATAATATTGGTAAAAATGCGTTTTTGGGCCACATTCACCATGGTTTCAAGCGCTGCCACTTGATTTTGAACCTGTTCAATGGGTGTCAGGCCCGTAGCAGATGTAATCACATTTTGAAGCTCTACGATGTTCACCAGGTAGTTACTGCCTATCATGGAGCCTTGTTGATTTGCATAGCCTCCTACATTGAAAGACATGGTCTTCCCCTCTATCAAGAGGATTGATAGATCTTAGGTGGGTTTTCGGCATGTTCCTTTTTATCAGACAGCGGTAGGGATGGCACAGACCTACACTGTGACGGCAGGGACTTCAATCGTCCTTATAAGTTCATTACAATCACCAAATACTGTAGTTCTATTAAGCTCTATACAGTATCCGGGTCATATTGTGGGTGTTCGTGATATAACCGGCTCGAATGAAATCGCACAGAGGCCTGTCATTATCAGCACAATTTCAGGTCTAAAATTTTATGATGGAACTTCGTCAGTTCTTTTAAATAAACCGAATGGGTTCATATCGTTGTCATCACGCGACGCATCCACATGGCAACTTTTAAATTCTGTTGGATTTTTAACTACACTTTCTACCGGATTTTTGGAAACACTCACAACGCAAACTGTCTTTGTTAATACAACAAGCAGTGTTCAGGGGTTTATGAGCAGTATGACAGTGGCAAATGTGAATATTAGCAAAAGTTTTGAAGTGCTGGGAAATACAAATATTGGAGGAAACATTCAAATCGCAGGAAGTTTTAATGTCTTTTCCTCACTTCATGCGTTCCAAAATGTGAGCTTATCTAGTGTCCTGGAAGTTGGAGGAGATGTTAGTTTTACTTCATCCTTGTTTGTTCTTGATTCTCTCACGATTGGATCCAATTTGAGCACGCTTCAGAATGCGACAATAAAAGACAATCTTCTTGTAAATACAAATTTTTATGGAATAGATGTTTTGCGCCCTCTCTATATGAGCTCTTTGAGTGTTCAAACACTTCGTCTAAGCTCATTGATTGTTGGAGGAGGACTTCAGTTGTATGGAGGAATCAGCACACTCTCATTAAGTTCGTTTAGTTCGCTCATTGTAGAAGGTGGCGCAACCTTCAGAGGCGAAGTTACAGTAGCAGCCTCCACAGTTGTTCAAAGTAGTTTTACTCTAGACAATACCCTCACAACATCCTCGTTTATCTCCCATAGCAGTGCTACTATTCATTTAGCAACAGATGCTTATACGTTTGAAGGTATCGATGGACTCAGCACACTTCAGTTTCTCAGTGTTTCCAATCATTCGCAGATTCGTAGCTTTGATGTAGAGGGACCTCTGTTTGTGAAAGGCGCAGCCGCAATGGATGAGCTCACGGTCTATGGGTCCTCCTTGGTATCCTCTGTTCGTGCGTCTAGCCTTTTCCTCACAGGCTCCGTGACTTCACAAAGTAGCACATTTTTGACAACCACAGACTTCAATGTCTTGAGCAGTTTTCTTGTTGGAGGTGATATTCTTGCGGGTGGAAGAGGGATACCCTATGTGACGTCAGTTTTCACAAGCAATAGTTATATTTCATCGTTGAATGTTCTTGACTTTGTAAGTATAGGAAAAAATCTTAACGTAATGAGCACTGCGTTTGTAAGTGGAGATTTACGAGGGATTACAAACTTGACTGTAAATGGTACACTGTCAACAACGATGTTTGAGTCGATTGATAGTCTGATTGTTACGGGTATCTTAAGTGTTGGCGGAACTGCGTATGTTAGCACGTTAGGTGCGCCAGTTAACTTGACGATTAGCACATTGGCTTTATCGAACACACTTACCATTAATTACTTCGTAAAAATTCCTTCGTTTGAAGTGGAGCAGTATCCTCCAAAAATGGCAGCAGGAATAGATTTCTCCCAACGAGGAGCCTATGACCTCTATGTCGATGGTGTTCTCCAAAATAGTTCCACTGTCTTTCAAACAAATACAGTGAATCCTCTCAAAAAATGGACAGCGGATACGTTAGAGACATCTACCTTGAGTGGACTCTCGAATCTAAGTTCTGTCTTAATTGGTTCCTATGATTTTACCTATCCTCTCAATCCTATACCTTATACTGGTCTAGTGATGGGTGGTTCCAATTCGTCTGGAGAAGCGAATCTTTTGTTCGCGTCCAATGTCTCTAGCACATTTTCTCCGTGTCAGCCTGCTTCTAACTTAACTAGCTTTTACCCAAAACGAATTCGGTTCAATGGTAGTAACTGGGTTGCTGTAGGATCCAATTCTAGTCTTGGAGGTGCAACAGTTTTTTTTAGTTTCAATGGATATTTTTGGTCGCCTGCTTCAGGAGTCAATTTAACACAGGGGAATGATGTGCTCTATGCTGGAGGAAAATGGATCGTTGTAGGCTCTAATTTATCTCTTGGACCACCGACGCCACCTACTATTTATACGAGCTCTGATGGTATTGTATGGTCAGGTGCTTCAGGGTCTTTTTCAAATTCAGCCTATGCCACATCCATTGCGTATAATGGACTCAATCGGTGGATTGCTGCGGGTTCAAGGGGTACTCCCTTGGCTATGGCAGCCAAGTGGAGTTCCAATGGAGTGACGTGGATTGATTCTGTTGCAAATCGTTTCAATAATGAGGAAAAATTTACATCCATTGTGTGGAACGGATCAGCCTTTATAGCCTATACAGAATATAAACCAATGTCTCTGAAAACATATGTATATTCAAGCGCAAACGGCTGCAATTTTTCACCTCTTACAAATATTGATCTCTTGGACGTTCAATATGCTGTGTATGGTGGGGAACATCCATTCTATACTGGAGAAGGTTATATGACGGTGGGTTCTGAACTAGTCTCAAACCCTTCTACAACAATCGCCTTTGCGGGGAATTCAAGTCCTCAGTCGAATACTACGTTTCGTGTGGGGATTTTTACAACTTCTGGTAATGATGTCGTGTATGATAGTAATACAAGTAATTGGTTCGCTGCGGGCACTAATTCTGATTTTACAAATACTCTCGGCTATTCACACGATGGGGTTGCCTGGCAACCCTTTGCAGGGATGTCAGGGGCTGCCTATACAATTTCTCCTGGCACGCTGACAACCCCTTCGAATTTTCCTTATTTTATACCCAATGTTACAAGTATTTTCCATTCAACATTGTCGTCCCAATCCATTACAGCAAGCACTGTTATCACATCAAGTATTCAGGGAAATTTTTTTGGAGATGGTTCTTTCATTACAGGAGTGACGAAATTTGGAGCGAATCTTGATGTTTCTTCTTTAAAGGTGGGGAATACACTTTACGCAAACGATATCTCAACAGTTCAAACAATCTCTAGACGAACACAAGTGAATGACTCTATCCGTGTAGAACCAACAACATTCTTTTCAACAGCAACAGCATATATAGCAGTTGGCAATGATGACACATCCATAGGGAGTGTTCAATTTAGTGGTGACGGTATATCGTGGACAAACGCACTGACAGCAAACTTTGACTATTATGGAAATGGAATTGCAGGCAATGGCATTGGGACAAGTCCGTTTGTTGTGGCAGTTGGCGCAGATTCTCGTCCAAGATACACAATTCAATGGAGTCGCGATGGACTTGTGTGGAATCCTGTGGTAACAGGTGGATTTTCGAATGCTACAGAAAATGGCATTTATGAAGCGACAAGTGTAGCCTACAAAGACTCTGTGTGGGTTGCTGTAGGAGTTGATCCTCAAGGGTCAAATACAATTCAATATAGTTCTAATGGCTCAAATTGGACAAACGTCTCAAATGGGTTTGTTGAGTATGGGACAACAGTGAAAGCCAGTCTAAGCACTTTCTCACCTACAAAGTTTGTCGCTATAGGAAATGGGGGTATGAAATACTCGTCCGATGGTGAAACATGGTTAACTACAACATTTTTAAATCCATACTCGTTTCCACTTCCCACTCCTATTGTTCCTACTCCCACAATTACTGCGTTTGGTCCTGGCACGTTTCAACGAGACGCAGTGTACACAGGATGGCTGGCGATTGATACCACTAATTCTGTGTATTACGCAGCGTCGGTTACTCCAAATGTGATTTACCTGGATTCAATCCTTTCGGGTGATCCTTTTAGTGATATCCTTTGGAGGTCAGGAACAGATTGGTTAGGCGTTGGAGGAACATCTGTTCGTTCGAGTACAGCTATCACTGTTTGGCCAGCCACTACGATTTTACCTGTTATAACTCTCAATACAATTCAATACGATTCAGAAGCAGGGACCTATTTCATTGGTGCGAGCTCAAGTAATACAAATGAGACAATTTGGTCGAGTTCAAACAATGGTTCTTCATGGTTCGCACTTCCTCCAGGGAATGGATTTTCAACCGTGGTGGAGAACTATGGACAAGGCTATGGGATTACCACGCTAGGTTTCTCGACTTTCGCAGTGGGAAACTCAGCGTTTAGTTTAGAAACCAGTATTAAGCCCAGTATTCTGAATATAACGTCGACGTCCACACAGATTTCTTTAACAGCCAACAATGCGTCTAACGTGTTTAATTCAGTCGTCAGAGGAATTGGGGCTACAAATTCCGAAGTCTATAACTATGTTGCTGTAGGAGACGGACTCCTCCCTCAAAAAACAATTGCTCGCAGTCTAGATGGCTCACCCAACAGTTGGATTCCTGCGATTACAGGTGGATTCTCTACAACTGGCTATGCTGTCACCTATTTTCAAGACAAATGGATTGCTACAGGAGATGCGCAAAGTTCTCGAAATATCATTCAATACAGTCCAGATGGTGCGAACTGGTTCGGAACAAATACTGCGGTTGCTTTGCGAAGTGGAGGGCGAGCTCTTGTCGCAAATAGTACAACATTGATTGTAGCAGGAGGGAAAGACACAAGTGATAAAACATTTGCCTATTCTTCGAATGGGTTTACATGGAGTGTGGGCACTGGTTCCTACTTTAATCGTGGAGCCAATGGTCTAGGGTTTAATGGAGCGGGCACGTATATTGCTGTGGGTGACGATACACGAGGAAGCTCAAATACAATTTTGCGGAGTGTAAATGGTCAATCCTGGAGTTTAACATCGGCTACTTCTGGTCTGTTTAGCACCACAGGCTATGGAGTCGCCTATGGAAACAGCAAATGGGTCGCTGTGGGTGAGGATCCAGAACCAAACAACACTATAGTATACTCTTCAGATGATGGTCTCACTTGGACCACGGTGACGAGCAATGGCTTTACTGGAGCTGGGTATGGTATTACATTCAACACATCGTTGAACAGATTTTTCGCTGTTGGAAAAGATATCAATGGGGATAGTCCTCTCACTATTAAATACAGTGATGATGCGATCAGTTGGAATAATTTTACATCGGGTGGATTCGTATCCCAAAAATCGGTTGGTTCTGCGAATGGAATCTTGATTCAACCCTTGGCCTCAACAGATTTCGTTCCGTTTATGGATTTTTCCAAACTGGTTCTCTATGACCGAGATACTCCTATCATATATCCGCAACCCAGCATTCGTGTTTCAACGACCTATATTGGATTTAGTGAAGGTGTTTTTGTAAATTTGTCTAGCCAAGTTACGTTTGGTTCAAATACACCCTATGAATCAGTCGCGGTAACAGTCGGTCCCTTTGGAGTCTTTGTTTCTTCCTTAATCTATACTGGTGAGCCTTATTTGTCGAGTGTATCCTATTTTAGCAGTCTTATTCTTTCTACTTTGATCACATCACCTATTGCACAGCCCTTTTTATTCAATCCGTTGGAAACACCATCCTTGGCTATCAATACAGTCTCAACTCAAACCTCGAATAATGTCATCAATTTTGTCCGATATACGAATGATAGAGCAAATACGATGACACCTGAAATTATCGGGGAACTTAAAATACTTACGATAAATGATGGGCTTAGCGTATTAAAATCAGTCGATGGAGGGATAAAAGTAGGTTCTTGTAATAGGAATCTTGATTTCAATTATGGTATTGATTGTATAGTCGATGGCTCATTTGGAACATCTACACTTCAGACAGTGAATGGAAATACAAGTTCAAATGGTAATGTGTATATTTCTGCTCCACGAGTCTTTTATCAAGATGGCCCCTTCTCAATGGTTGGTGGTTCAGATCCAGAGCTCGTATCCTCTGAAAATAGTTTTTATGTCACACCTTCCTCTCTTACATTTAATTCTTTACTGACACTTCAAGTGTCAACACAAAAGGTCGGTGTGTTTACACAAAGTCCTCAATTTGAACTGGATGTACAACGAGTAGGAATATTAAGCACTGTTCAAACGAATACAGTCAACAGCAAGCTTCTTTTGTTCAGACTTCAATCTCTCCAACTGTAAGGAGCCACTTCGTTTCCTTTTCGGTGTCTTCAAACTCTTGGAATCAGTAGAGTGATGGCGCAACCAACCCCCATCTTTGTAACTCCCAGCACAACAGTTGTGGAGGTGTTACAATTACAAACACCCTATACACCCGTGATTCTCAATAGTTATAAGTATCAAGGCCAAGTGGTCAGTGTTCTAGACGGCTCCAGTTCGATTGGAGTCCTGTTTAGTTCAATTGTTGTCAGCACAACAAATGGAGATACGTTTCCATCAGGTGCTGTCTCCACTGTTCTGAATCAGCCTCAAGGATTTGTAACGATTCAATCACAATCTCCTAATCAGTGGGCGTTTCTGAATAGCTTCCCGTTTCGCGATCAATATTTGTCAGCAGGGTTATATACGTTAACAACATCCACATTGACAACAGCTCTTCTTAGCACGATTGAAAGTTACACAAATGTTCTTGCGGTTGAAAAATTGGTAGTTTCCGGTAATTTCACGCAGAGCTCCCCTATCACCTTTAATCAGACATTGTCATCCTTTGGTTCTGTAAATCTGTATTCCTCATTTTCAGTGTGGCAATCTACCTTTTTCTCATCGGCTCTTTCTACAACTGGAGCCGTCCAACTCTTTTCTACGCTCACTGTGGATGGAGACGTAACTACGTTATCCTCTCTCCAGATGCTCTCTTCCATGATTGTTTCTGGTTCGGTTTCTGTAGTGAGCAATGTCTCAACGGGGTTTATTAGTTTAAGCAGTGGGCTTATCACACGATCCCTGGAGGTGACGGCAAGCACACTTTCCGCAGTGGAAATCGCAGGCTCCTTGGATGTCCTTGGAAGAATTATCGCAACGTCTGATATCCGAGTGGGGGGACGTTTTGAAGTGTCTACTCTCGTGTTACAGAATTTATCGACACTAAGCTCTATGGCGATAGCGGCACCTGTTGTTGTTACTCGGACAACACAACTCTATGACACAGTTTCAACACAAGGAAGCCTTGTTGTATCAGGAACTCTAAAGGCTGGTCAAGATGTTGTTTTTGTGCGAGACTCAATTGGCATTGGAACAAATCTGACTGCGACAGGGTCAGGGAAAATCAATGGATTTCTATCAAGTTCTTCATTGAATGTATCTTCTTTATTTGTAAAGGGTGACTTCCAAACAACATCAAATCATATCCTATCTACAAATACACTCTTTATCGGTGGTCAATTGTTTTTAGGGGAGTTTGTCTCACGTTCAACTGTCATTGGTGAGATAGTTTCAACCTCTGCCTCTGCGTCACTCTATACGTCATTACAAGCAGGAAACCTTTCCACACTCGGAAACGCCAGTTCTCTTTCTCTTACGATGATGGGAAGTCTTTCAACCTCTCATTTTTCTGCGACAGGTGATATTTTATTAACTGGATCTACTTTGATTACTGGAGATGCGACTGTTCTTCAAACATCCTATTTCAACCAATCGACTGGTATCGCAAATACAATTTCTGGAGGTATGACTGTGGGTGGAAATCTCACGTTGGGAGGAATACTTATTATTAACAGTATTAATCTTCCCTCCTCTGTCGTGGCAACCAATTTCTTCGTAAGCAGTTTGTATGTTGGAGATATTGGAGTTGTAAGCTCTTCTTTGATTAGCAGTATTGCAGCAAGCTCAATTGGCACGGGAGGCGTTGACTCTCCTGCGTTTACCATGGATATGTCCAATGTGTTAGAAACATATAATCTTTCTACAACGAACTTGAGCACTCTTTCATTTGAAGCACGGTCATATCCAAGCAATGATACTACTCCCTATTCTTTTTTTAACGTCACAAGTTCTCTCGCAGTGGCGTATCCAACTATCCTCAATCGCTTTGATATCGGTCCTCTCGCTGTGACAACTTGTAATTTGATTGCTGCGAAACAAATTTCAACCTTGTTCGTTGTCGGTGATACAATTACAGGAAACTTTTCAGGAGATGGTTCTCTCTTGAGCAATCTAACCTATCCCGCTGAACTTGCGATATCCAATGTGTTTGTAAACGGTTCGCTCAGTAGTTTATCTCTTACAACCTCTAGTTTGTTTACGTCTACACTTGTTACAACAGGCTTTATTCCAACGTCTACGTTTCAAATAAATGAATTCCAAATCTTTGGCAATCCAAGTCCTTCAGACTATGCGACGTCAGGAATGTTGGGTCTCTATCTCTCAACACCCTATATCGCTGGGTATGCAAGGAATGGAACTTCGAATATGTTTTTGGATTCTGATAATCAGATTCGCTTAAATACACTTATCGCACTTGGAAATAATTTGGGAATTGATACATTCAACTTTGGGTTAGTGGGTATGAGAGGTGCTGTGCTGAATTATGATAAAATCAAAGGGATTGAAAATGAAAACTATCATTATAGCCTTATGATTGGAGATACTCTCCGTGTTGATTCTCTTCCAGGTCAAATTATTACATTTAGTGAATTCCGTGCGAGCACACTCGTCTTAGAAGGAGAGTATTTTACATTTGATGTAGAAGCTCCACCCATACCTCTTGCTATCATCAACATTGGATCAACCTATGTTTCATCAGGACGAATCTCCTTGAGCAATCTAGCATTTATACCTGATGGAGACTCTCCTCTTCTTTATCAAGGGTCTAACACAATTCAAACACAAGCGTCTACACTTATTTTCAATAGTACGCTCTATGTAAACAAAGAAACGTCTGCGGTTGGTATTAAAACAAATCCTTATTATACCTTGGATGTGAAAGATACAACACGTGTGACTTCCAATATATATCTGAATACTAGCACGTTCATTCAAAATAATATTGCGTTTCCAACGCCAAGCCTTGACCTCTGGCTGGCTCTCTCAAGTGAATATCCAAATTTGCGATATACCTTAGATGGAGGGACTACGTGGCAGCAAACATTGATGACAGGGGATGCATTTGTAGATAGTTACCCTTTTTATAGTATTGCTACCGATGGTGGTTTCAACAATGTAGATTCTTCAAATGGGTATCCCAAACTCACACGACAAACAACATGGGTCACAGTAGGGTCGAATTTAACTATTTATTATACAACTCAAAATCCAATTGAAAACGGGACTTGGTCTCTAGCAGACATTTTTTTTGATGGGATGTTTGGTGTTGATAGACCTTCTTATTATGATGTCAAATACAATGGTGACTATTGGATCACTGTAGGAGCCTATTCGAATACATACTTTTTTTCGGGTGACTCGTCCAGAATTACAATTCTTCGGAGTGACCTTGGTTCTCAGTGGAGCAATATTACAACAGGTGGGTTTAACATCGATACATCCAATTTTTATGTTCAAGATATAGGCGGCAGAGGTGTTGCATGGAACGGACTCTACTGGGTAGCAGTTGGGCAAGGATCCAATACTTATTCAGGAAGCAATTCAGGAAGTAATATAACTCTAAACAATTCGATTCTTTTGAGCGTGGATGGATTGAACTGGACCAATGCTGGGTCCGGATATGGATTTACTGAAAACATTCTTTATTCTATATATTCAGGTGGGTTTGATGTCACCTGGACAGGAAAGAATTGGGTCGCTGTAGGATTTACAGCAGGGACTGGTATTTTGTATAGTTCTAACGGAAGTAACTGGTCTGAATCTGGAAATGGATTTCAATTAACACAGGAAGAAATACTAGTGCCTGGTTGTGGATTGTCGGTTGATTGGAATGGAACACTCTTGGTTGCGGCAGGGTTTGGAGATGGAGAACTGCTTTACAGTGATGATCATGGAATCTCATGGTACAGTTGCGGAGGTGATACAGCTGGCTTCAATTCGAATGTCACATGGAATGGCTCCTATTGGTTCGCAAGCGGATCCAATGGTATCACGAAGAGCTTGGATGGGATTACTTGGATTGTAACAAATTCAAATCCAACGTATGGAATTGCTTACAATTCCAATGCGAGTCCAAGTCTTACTGTGGGCACCTCGCAAATACTGAACACACTTTCAACATTTGCTCCTCCTCCATCTCCTGTGAGTGTTGCTGTGGGAGACGCAGATTCTGGTCTATCCAATACAATGTATTATTCGGTAGACGGTAGCAATTGGACAGAGGTGATAGGAACCAAGCTAGAAACGCGTGGAAATGCAGTGGCCTATGGCAATGGTCGCTGGATTGCTGCGGGTGGTGATTCGAATTCTTTTAGTAATGCGTATGTTGCGGTTACAAGCACAGATGGACAAACTTGGACATCCATCAATTTGGCTTCTATCTATTCGTATGTTGGAACCATACCTGTGATGAATACCGTGTTTTATGGAAACAATACATGGCTGCTAGGATCAGCGTATAATTATGGCCTTGGCCAATCTATATTGTATAGTTCGGATGGGCTAACTTGGCAACTGACGTCTAATTCGGCTTATCATAGTGGAGGAACCTATGGATTCGCCTATGGCTTAGATGGTGGCGGAGATGGCATATTTTATTCTGTTGGTATACAAACCGACTATTCGTTTCCGTTGCTTTCTTCTTATGATGGTAGTAATTGGAACTATGAAACTCCAACTGATTTTTTTAACAATTATCCAAATGAAGTTTATGGTATTCTTTATGCGAACTCTACATGGTTTGCTGTTGGATACGCTGGTGGAGGGCCTACCTCTATCTTGTATACTGATTCTCCCCTACTTTGGAGCAACTGTAGCTTTGATACTGCTGATTTTTCCAAAGCTTACGCAATCGCCTACAATGGCAGCAATTTATGGGTGGCTGGTGGAACATCAAGTGGCTTCGGAAATACATTGAAATACAGTGGAGATGGAGTTACGTGGAGCAATGCTTCAGGGGATTTTACAAATTATGCCTATTCGGTTAATTATAACTCACTCTTATCTATCTGGCTCGCAACAGGAACATCTGGAGGGCCAAATTCAGTGCTGTATAGCGGGGATGGCTCTAATTGGTCTTTCAATCCAGCGTCACCAACCTTTATTACAGGACGTGGTATAGCTAGCTCAGGGCTAGGTGATCCTGTTATCAATGGCATCCGCACGTATTATGATAGACTGGAATTTATACGAGATCCTGGTCCTGGAACAACAACTCGTGTAGGCACGCCTTTTGTTTCCTATACATCAACTCTTCTAAATGTCAACAATGGTCTCCAATTTAATTCTTCAGAACTTTTTGATCAGTTCTTTGCTACAGGCACCACAATTTTTAATAATTCATTATTTAGCATCTTTCATCAACTAGAATATACAAATATAGCACAGACTCTCAGGACAAATAAACTTGAAGCAGTGGTGGCATTTACTCTTGGCGCGCAATATATCTAATTCATTTTCATACTGCCTAAATAGGATGTCGGCAACGACGGATATTTATGTAACACCGAGCACATCTTTGATACTTATTCGTAATGTTAGCACCCCTACGAATATCTATCTAAATTCTTTCAATACTCCCAATTTTACACTTTCAGTTCGTGATACAACAGGCTCGTCGACTATTATGACCAACTCCGTCTATTTGAGCACAATTGGAACAGCTCGGTTCATGGATGGTTCTTTTTTATATACACTAAATCAACCCTATGGATTTGTCAATCTAGGTTTCCGGAATTCATCCTTCTGGCAGGTGCTTCACACATCGGGCCAATCTCCACTCGATTCAGCTGCCACTGTTGGAAAACTCGCTATAAGCACATCGTATGTTGGTGTCTTGAGCACTACGATAGCAACTATCAGTTCGCTCTCTCTAGAGAACCTCACGACCACCAATGCGATTACGATTGATGGGCCCTTTGTGATTACCAATCTTTCTGCTCCTGGAATTGTAACAGTTCAATCAACCTTTAATGTCTTTGGAGATGTTCAAATTGATGGAAATCTCTTTGTAAGTGGTGCCACGTATTTTCATTCCTCGCTAACCACAACTGATTTGCTTCCTCTTTCCAATGTGGCACGGGTGTTTTCTTCGTTTGGTGTGGGGGGTCATTTGTCTGTAGGAGGAACCCTCATTGTAGGCAGCACTCTCTTTACACAATCAGACAATATTATTCCTTCCTTACAAATTCAAAAATCCACTCCTACAACGACAACGACTGTAGAAGGGGTCCTCACTGTTGGAAGTGTTCTTAGCTCCCTACGTTCTCTGGTGGTTCAAGAAACAGCCTCTCTCACTACAACCAATCAGTTTGTGTCAATCCGCCAAGATGTAAGCAGTATCGTATCGGATAAAACGTTCTCCACAAATACACTTTCAGTCTTTGGAAACAGCTTCGTCAAGGGGTCTTTAGTCACACGATATGCTGATTTCTATTCAACACTTACTATCGGTAGCACTCTCCGTATTCTGAGCAATGCGAATACCTCGACTTTGTTTGTGGGTGGAAATTTCTTTACCAATACACTTTCAATCAGCACACTTTCAACGTTGAGCTCTTTTTCTACTGGAATTGCGTCTATTCAGTTTTCAACCATTCTCAGCAGTGGCCTCTCGACAACAGGGATTGACATACTCCACTTTGCCTCTATCTCAAAATCATTTCAAACAGTGGCAACAATCTCATCCTTAGGACCAACACGTGTAAAGGATACTCTTTTTGTTCGAAACAATGGAGTCTTTGACAGCATTACCTTTTTATCTGATCTTAAAACGGAGTCAATGACTGCTAGCACAGTCACTCTCACTTCCATATCACTTTCATCACTTAGCATAACTGGAAACTTGACAGCAAGCGGTCAAATTACAATTGAAAAAGGCTTGCGTGTTCATGAAAATGCTCTTGTTCAGAGCAATGTAATCGCTTCAGGCACGTCTGTCATTTCTACCATTGAGACTCCATCGTATCTCATTGATACACTCAACATTACTACATCATCGCCTTACACTTCTTTTACAGCCTCTTCATTTAACGCATCGACTGTAGAAGTCAATGCGTTCCTTGTGCGAGTGACTGACCCTCCGAGTTTAACTGTCGGATCTACTTTCGCATCGACAACCCAATTCAATACAGCTGTTGCGGAAGCGGTAAGGGTTCGTATTGCTCAGACATCCAGTCTTTTTTGGGGTGTTTCAAGAGTCGAAGGTGTAAACGCATCGCTTGATGTGCGAAGTTACTTTCCTCAAGGTCTCTCCGCACAAACACTTCTTGTCAATAGCTTAACTGCTGATTTTATAAGCAGCCGTTTCTCGGGCGATGGCCAAGGAGTTTCCAATATATTCTTCTCGAATGTATTTTTAAATGTTTCTGCGACGACAGGATTTGTGAGCACAATCTCAACAGCACAACTCTATACATCATCTCTGAATGCGTCAACATTCCAGAATTTTCTGTTTACAACTGCGACTTCCAGTTTCCAGAGTCAAAATTTAGCGATTGAAGGGATTGGCTATCCTTTTCGATATGATAAAAACCAAATCCTTCTTCTGAATAGCAATTTATATGCGATTAATCGCACCCTTTTCATAGACACACTTCAAAACCGTGTGGGTGTGAATATCTCTTCTCCTCAAGCTGACATGGATATTTCAGGTGGTCTCTATGCGCCACCTGAGGAGGTTTTTTATTCAACTATAAATGATATGATTATTTCTTCTTTTTCGAATCCAACATATTTATCGTCTATTATAACGTCATATATTTTTGTTCGTGACTCTTTTAATGTTTCAACATCGATTATTCTTATGTCCAATTCAGATTTCGATTCTAATTTTAATCCACTGCGTTTGCCTGCGTTTGTCATTTCATCTCAACAAACGGGTACTGCCAATTCCTTTAGTTTAACAGCTCATCCAAGCTCTATTTCGCTTCTGAACACCCTTTTTATTCACAACGATACCAAAAATGTCACGCTTACAAGCGTGGGATCTCAACAATCATCTATAGATACTTCCATTTCGCTTGCTCTTTCAACGATGTATGTCAGCACTATCACGCATGCTTCTAGTTTCTTGGCCGAGTCTCTCTTGACAAATTCCTTGACAACCCCTTATTTTCTCATCAATCCTGTGGATGATAGGATTTCCGTCAATACAATCAGCACGGGGTCCCAAGGGTTGTTTTTTAATTATGACCTTTTGACAGTGATCAATAGCTTTCAACCCAAAGTCGGAATAAAAACAAAAAATCCACTTTTTGCGCTAGACATCAATGGTAGCGCGTATTTTTCCAGCTTGTTTTTAGAAGGTCCTCTCATTACCAGGAACTTAAGCCTGGGTTCTGTTCTTCTCTAAGAGTCCATATAGTAGAATGGCGTATGTGGTTCCCTTTAATGATTCTTCTTCAGTGGTTGTAAGTCAGAATACAACAGGAACGACACCGTTTGAATTAATTATAAATAGGCAGAACAACTTTATTGAAAATCGTCTTTTGTATTGTAAAGAAGCCAATGGTGGGACAATGCCCCGAGTATTTACGCTTTCGACGGTCGGATATACGATTCAAGGAGCCAATACACTTTATTTGTATAGCAATGATGCGATTCAACTTCATTTGTCAACGAACTGTTGGAATATTCTAGGTGGGTTTTCTCCAAGCGGAGGATGGAATTGTAATGCTCCTCCTCCCTCGTTTTCAACAGTTCAATCACCCTCCAATTCAGTTATCGTGAACCCTCTAATGGATACATCCCAACTCTTTGTAGATTTACGCAGTGAAAGTAAAACGCTTGTCCTTCCCCAAATCTCGAATCTTGTTGGATATAATTTAAATATATGTCCTTTCTATACGATAAAGGATGTGTATGGAAATTCCGCCATCAGCTCTCTCTTTTTAAGCACAACTGGAGGAGACATCCTCGAAGCCTCGGACACCTGTAGCAATGCGACAAAAATAGATTCTAATTATGCCTCTCTAGATATTCTACCCAATGGCACAAACAATACATGGCATATTCTGAATTACTTCAATGGATCCATCTCAAATGCTGATTCAAATCTGCCAGAGAATAGCACCTTTTCTATTTCTTCAGCTATTACGTATGTTGATACACTCGATGTTAAAAAACTAGTTCTTTTACCTCAAACGAGTGCTGTAAAAGATGCTACCTTTTATATCAAAGATTTAACGGGAAATGCGATTACCAGTTCTATTTATATATCGACGCAAATGGATGACCTTATTGAGGGAGGTCTAAGCAGTATTATGCTAACAAGATCCTATGAATCTGTGCGTCTTGTATCATATAGCACGAGTCTTTATTCTATCACCCTGAATAATCCATACGGATTAGAGCCTTACAACCAGCGCTAAGGAGGGCTAAACAACCATTACTTTTCAACTTCACCAAGGTAGAGGTGAAGTTGATATGCTTCCGAACAATCAAAAATTCTTACGACCCTATGAACCCTACATACAGAAGCAAATCCCGACACCGAAATTTGTTCCATATGACTCGGATTCTGATTTAGAAGCCTCTGATTCAGAAGGATCTGATGTTACACGAACTACGGATTCTCCAGAGAATTTGCCTGACACAGTGAAGTTTGCTACAGCACTTCAATTAAATGAAACAGGTGGCCAAGACTTTCCTACGAGAGGATCGCAACTCGAATATGGACTCAATCGGATTCAAAAACATACAAGTTATGCCCCCTTTAACGCAGCGTTTAATATTGATTTGCCCTTTGATTCCAAACAATTTGATACCTCAGGATCAAAAATATGGCCTGAAGATACTGTCGCTCGTCAAACCACAACCAGCATTATCATGTTAAACAGTCGTGACCGTGATAGAATTGTCTATCCGACCCCTGCAAATGTTACGTTACGGTTGCCCCGAAACTATACGAACATCACAAGCATGCAAGTTGTTCAAATGAAACTTCTGTCTTCTTTCTTATATTTTCGTGCGGACAAAAACAACATATGTTTGACCATTAACGAGTTTGGTCGTATCTTGTATAATTACTTGAACCAAGCGGAAGGCGTGTTGAATGTTAAGAAGTGTATCCGCGAAGGCAGTTACAATATTAACACTCTGATTGCTGAGCTGACCATTCAACTCAATACACCGCCCATTTTCTTTGATTATCCCGGTGGTTTCAATCAGTTTGTGCCACTCTTCGTCGCAACAGGTGATTTTGGGTATGCATTTAATTATCCTGGTGACTTTTTCTATGACAGTTTGAATCGGACCTATCAAGCTGGTCCTACACGTTCTTATATCATTACACGCTTTTGGGCAACAACAACACTTGGCTTTACACCAAGTCTGAAACAAACAAAGGTCGCCTACTATTATCCTGTGCTTCGCGAATATGTCTTGGACCCTGACTATGGAATTGAAAAACTCAATACGGATATCAATACAAGTGCTCTTTTACCCGATGAAACAATTTATTCGCGCATCGTCTATGGCTTTCAAGGTGTGAATGACGGTATTGTTCAACAAATGATTGACGTCAATGTAAACACATTAGATATTTATCGCTCGGCTCACACATTCCGTCAAAGTTTGATTAATAAATACGTGGTGAATTATGAAACCTTTAACAATCGTTTGTATATTCAAAGCCCTTCGTTGAATACGTCGTTAGTGAATCTACTCACTACGCAATACCAGATTTTCTTGGCCCAGCAATTGACCAACTTTGGATTGACAAGTGGCACCTATTCTGGTCTTCAGTCTATCAATAATGCTTTGCTCTCGATTATTAACGCCATGTATGATTTTATTCAGCTCCAAATGGCCTTTTATTTTGGAATTAACTTTAACACCTTTGCGCCTGTTTATTTTACACTACAGAATAACTATATTAATATCCAAAACGCCTTGAATGCTATAGGTGTGAGTTCAAACTATGATGTTAATGTTATTTCAAACCCAAATGACCCCTTTTCAACAAATTTAATTGAATTGAATCGCAAGCAACCCACTATCTTTTGGCCAAACATGTCTAACTTGACTCCTACACCAGGGCTTGGGATGCAGGGCTACAATACGAATCTGGGAGCTTCGAATCAGGCTCCTTTCTTAACAGGCTCTAACTATCCCTATTCCATTACAACAGATGACCTTATTTTAACAAATCCTTTTATTGATGCGGATGGTGATATTTTTACAGACTTGCGTCGTAAGGCAGGTGATATTATTGTTCCTGTAGAGGCTGCGAGATATACAGTCTTTCGCTTTCGGTCCAACTATCGTCAAACCCTCCAAGTGGAGACGATGCCACGACCTACACAATACAGATATCCTTCTTATAATGCTGTAAGCTATTCTGCGCAAATTCAAAGAGTGTTTGATAATAGTTATTCGTATCTATTCAACACAAGCAATGCGAAGATGGACAATGTTCCGTATGCGGGGCTGAATACTATCTATGGCTACAGTAATACCGATGTTTCAATCACAACAAATTTTGGAAAGACTTATACTGAATCTGATACATTCTGGGGGTTGAATACAATTGATTTGAACGTCGCCACAAGTATTTACAATTTTAAGTTCTTTTTGCCCTTGCCACCGAGTCCACCTTCGGGTCCTGCGTATCGTCATCCTATGGCATTGACCCTTCAGGCGGTCAACAATTTGGGCGAAGTGATTCAAATGCCGTCCCAACTAAGCCTTTTCTTATATCATGACCGAGCTGCTTTTATGGCGGATCTATCAGGCAATGCTCGGAATGAAAATCCTCTTCATTACAAAACCTCAATTCAAACAAATGTGAATGATTTGAGTAGTAGTCTAGTCTGGACAGCCTATGCGGGTCAAAGCTATTTTTGTATTTTGCGGTCAACAAATATTAGTTTCCAAACAACACAGGTACAATTAGTAGCGTGGTATCCTGATGGACCTACGTATACAACACTCTCAAGTTCTTTGGTAGGATTTAACCCTTTTGGAGATCCTACAACAACAAGCGCCTTGACGAATTTCAATTATGCGCAAGTGGATGATCCAGCGTTTCTACGTCTTCCTGTTCAAAGCAATCTCTGGGGAATTAATCCAACAGGAAATGAAGTCAACGCAGGACTAGCCATTAGCAATGTTCCTATTGGATATGATACAAATAGTGTCTCTACAGATTTAACTGATTATGTTGGATATATAAGTGGCTCAACAGGAAACAATTTGAACCCAACAGCATTGATTCGCAATGATCCTATAAGTCAATATTTTTTCCAACTGGGAAGCCCTTATAGTTTGACCGCACAATCCTATTTCTATCCTGGTTCATCGAATTTCATCCTCAAGCCTCTGAATCAGGCAAATTATATAGCAAGTAATGTTCCTTATAGACAATATAAGATAGTTCAATGGTATGATAGTGTCTATGTGCCTGACCCTGCTGGAATTGTCAATCCGTTCAATCCCCTCACAGATATAAGTCCTTATATTCCTCCTTATACAGCGTCTAATACAATTGTTCCCTTAAGTAATTATCAATATGATACTGTATTGAATACGATTCAACTAGGCACAGGATGCTCTGGATTTACCTTTATCCCTTCGGATGGAATTTGGTCCTTAGACAAGGTCATGTTCCGCAGTGCGTTGATTCAAAATGATCCAAATGACACGATAGCTTACCTAGGAATTTTCTTAACAAATTATGCGAATACCCGTTCAATTGGGAATTTATCTCTTAGCAATGCTGTTGCCAAGCTGAACTTTACAAAGAAAGTTGTCTATGCGAACTCAGGTTCTACAAATTTTGGCTTTGATTCTCGTTTGGGGACCTATTATGAATTTGACAACGACACTACGTTTTCGCAAAGCCCTATCCAAGGATTTTCTCAAAATGCTGCAGTGCTAACAACGGATCCTGCTGATTACTATTCCGTGATTCCATTTGACTCTGCTGGAAATGTCACGTATATGAGAGGGCTTACAGGATCCCTCACTCCCTATCCCTATGTAACCGATGCCAGCGCTGGGCGTTTCTATTTTGATGGAAATCAAGCACCCAATCGTAAAGGAATTGTGTTGCCCTTGGCACCCCCAGCGTCAAACTCACAGTATGGTCCTCCTCAAGGAATTTCTTATACGTTGTCTGCGTATGAACAATCGATTCCAATTGGGTCCCAAATTCTTCACTATTTGTCGGTGCCTGATATTCTTCAAGATTTGTCTGGATTTGTTCCTTGGACAGGCCCTGGCTATTCCCCTACACAAATTTGCGCTGACGTCTCAGGTGTGATAATGATACAATCAACAGATTTCAAGTTTTATTCCTATCCCTACAATAGTCCTAATCGCACATTTACCTATCTCTTTACATTAACAGTTGATGATATTTACCCTGCGGTAGAAGCAACAACTCTTGTTGGAGTCGCAGGAAATTCAACGTCTTATGTGTTTTTAGGGTTCCAGGTGTCAGGAGGAAGTTATCAAGTGCGAATCAAACAATATGATGTAGCTCTTGGTAGTTTATTCGATATAGGAGTGCCATCCACATTCCAAATTCCAGATATAGGATTCTCTGTAAAAAGTTTCTCCTTCACCGATACAAATGGCTTTGTGATTTCTGGAACATCTGGCGGAGGAGTTGCGAGAACCTATCGCACACCCAGTCTAGCAGCCCTGGCTTGGATTATAGACACCTATGCTGGATACACGAGCGTAAAATCTGTTCAAGCGCCCACCTCTCCTTATGTCTATTCACTCCCGTTTTTTGGAACGGGTATCTCATCCAATGTCTATTACAACTATCTAGAGACTTCTGCTACACAAGACGTTGTTACCATACAAACAGCCTCGAATGTTCCAAGCAATTATGTAAACATTATGACAACGAAGGCAGTGGGCTCTCCAGACCAGTTGTTTTTCTTAACAACTCAAAATTTAGCACCAGCCTTGACAAATGCGTCATCACGGTATTTCCAGTTAAAACAGCTCACTGCTACAGGCGCAAACACATTTAATGCTTCGTTAGATTATTCTGATTTAGTATTTCAACAGCCACCTCCCACGTTCGCATACCTTGTTCCTCAAAACATGATAGGAGGCGCTTTGGGAAGCAAGTGGGTCTTCTTTTCTAGCACGCCCTATGTTTGGGGCAACCGCAATGACAATGAAGATGCTCCTATCAAAGTTCAAAATGCCTATCAAATCTTTTATCCTACAACAAAGATTGTTTTGCGAAAGTTGGCAAATGCTGTCAATCCTATTACCGATTTATCAGGCCTTGAATATCCTGAATATCCTCATACGCAGATGTTTGTTTATAATACAAAACAGGCCTTTGTGAATGATATCAGCAACAATACGTATACATACAATCCTTCATCCAACACCTCTAATTTCTCAGATCCTCGGTTTTCACAATGGGGATTTGAACTTTCAGGAGGCACCCTCCCTACAAACAAATACAACTTGAATTCCAATGGCTAT
>Ga0247832_1002696_pt1 | contig 26414 bp, 19 predicted proteins | sample LaCruzMarch2015__10_FD_192407 | JGI IMG/M metagenome (GOLD analysis project Ga0247832, IMG submission 192407) | Freshwater microbial communities from meromictic Lake La Cruz, Castile-La Mancha, Spain - LaCruzMarch2015_4m | ecosystem: Environmental > Aquatic > Freshwater > Lake | place: Spain... | reverse complement strand
CGGCGCGGAACATTTCCTTCCATTTTCAACTGCCCAAGGTAGTAAGACCATGCCGAATCATCAGACGGCAACCACCCTCGCGAGTAACCGTCGTAAGCTCCGACTTGCGGCGGCAACTGCTGCCGCGGGGGGCACTCAGCAGCCGCCAGTAGTACTAGAACGTCGACAGCCATCCTCATCTTATCCATTGACCCCAGATAACAACAAGACAACGACCATGTCATCGCCCATCACTTCTCCGATGCTACGAGTTGGGGGGATTGCCGCCGACGTGAAGACGAAGACGACGACGACGAATGGAAGTAATGGTAACCAAAAAATCAACCATGCCTCGAAAATGATAACGCCTGTCATGATGACGCCCGCACAACAACAACGCAGTAAAGAAAAGATTGGTAATATTTATAACAACGCAAAAACGAGAAGTAAACAACAGCAGCAGCAAAAAGAGCAGCAGCAGCAGCAGCAGCAACAACAATTGATATCCCCCAAAAGTAGTGCTATTAATGAGGGGGAGAAAGTAAGAAAAATGATCAATCGTCGTGATAATAGTAGTAATCAGTATTTAACAAACAATAGTCGTAGCATTAGGCAGTCTCTTCCTCGGAAATCTGCTACTGCTGCTGCACCTCTTCGGGGTGGAGGAATAACAACAACAGCTAAACGACAGCAAGGACGAGTAGGAGAAAATAACAATACAACTACTACCAACACTACGTATACTACTGCTACTAACAATAGGGGAAGTAGGAATAATGAACATCATGGAATAGGAGTTGAACAGCAGCAGCAGCAGCAGCAGCAGCACTCGTTACACAACAATAATAATAATCAACAACAGCAAGATCATCATCATCATGAACAACAACAACAACAACAACGGACATCATCACCTACATTAAATTTACATGTCGCACAGTCAATTGATTCAGATGATAGCGGGACATGTTTTAATAGTATTGGTACTGCCACAACACACACACTGGGTCAACAACAACAAAAATTTGTCGAACAACAACATTATCATCAGCAACACCAACAACAACAGCAGCAGCAGCAACAACAACAACAACATAAGACTGCATCTGTGATTCTTCAGGCAGTGGATGTTGTTGTGAATTACGATGATGATGATGATGATGATAATGACGAAGAAGATGTGTCAATGGCAGTGGGAGGACAACAACAACACCAACAACAACAATTATTACGCTCCAAATCTGCAACATCTTCAGCTACTGGAACTAGTAGTGCTAATAAGTCTGCTACAAAATTACTTAGTCATGATGCCAATAACAACAACAATAATATCAATAGCAATTCATATTATGGGGTTGGGACCAATAATAATAATACTCGTGGCTCAATATGGGACCACCCAGAGGAGATGATACCCAAGAAGAAGATATATGATAATAATTATTATAATCATCGTGATCACAACAGCAACGATGGTAGGAGTGGAAGGGGGGTGATGAGAGGAAGAGAAGGACAGTCGAGGAGTAGTGCTGCTGCAGCTGGGGGTGGTAGACAGGGTGGTGGCGGACGACAGGATGGTTCAATCTCCTCGGTGGAAGCACGACGTAAGGAAGCAAATGTCAATATTGAACAACAACAACAACAACAAACTACTGCTAATACTTTCGAGGATCACATATTAAATCATTCCAATATGAAGGCAGCACTGGGGGTGTGCACGGCCGCGACTATCGGAGCAGTCATACTTGGTCCAGTGGGACTACTGGTCGGTGCTGCATCGGTGGCCATAGGGATGGGCGTTATGCAAATACCCGAAGAACAACGCGCTGCCGTACGTCATCGTGCGACCGCGTCACTCGAGAAGGCACGTGATGTGGCATGTAATGCGGGAGATATCATATCAACTAGTTGTGCTAAATATAGTAGTGATATACATGGCCCAGTTGATGAAATTGTGGGGAAGGTCGTGCCTGATGAAATGCGTATACGAATTAATGATGAAATACGCGATCATTGCGGTTTCCTTGTATTTCCCACAAATTCGAAGGATTGCGGCGAGGATCATCATAATCCTACCGCCGATAATAGGTCCTATCGCAAGAGTAGTGGTGATGGTGCAGCAGTGGATGTTGATGGAAATTCCATCTTGGGTTCTGTGGAAGAAATACGATCAATGGGTAGTTCCCCAATTATTGGGGGTGCGGATAGGGGAAAATTGATTGCTGATGTCTTCCGGGATGACTCACAGCATCATCATCATCATAATACAGCAAGTCCAACGTCGCTTTTGGCGAGTGGAGTTGGTGGTTTCAGAGATGGTGGTGGCGGTGTTGGTGGCGGGGAGGGTCGTGGTGGTGGAATGGGAGGACATTTGGAGAATGAAGACGTTGGACGGAGGGTAGCATGTGGACGGAAAGGACGTGTCGTGCCATTAGGTCAGATTCACTCCCTTCGACCATCATTGCAGCCAAGAGCCTGGTTAGATGTTATGGCAAGTGCGCATACTACCCGTGATGATAAGAATGAGGCCATGCAAGAGATATTGATCCTTGCGAAGGATAAGGAAATCTCACGTTGGTTCCTCGAGGAAGGTATCCTTGATTCATTGATGTTTATCTTGAGTAACTACTTTCGGAACTATTCATCATTCTTGCGCAATGAGACTCCCTTAAAAATGTGGGACACAGAAATGATGGAACCATTCTCATCGTACAAGAGTGGGAATGCCTTTTATCATGCCAAACTTGCGGCAAATTGTTGTGTTGCTTTAGGCCGGGCACATTGTGCAGCGGTACATACTGGAGGCGATTTACTCCTTATGTCGGCATACAGTCGAGGGAGTGTCCCAATTGAAAGACAACTGGCACAAATGCTCTTTGAGGTACCACATCATATGAAGGTGACGAATCCTGTATCATCCAGTGATGGTCAGCAAACACAGTTTGATGCAGAGTTTACTTTAACAGAATTGTCAATGCAACAGGCTGAAGACCTTGCGAGCTCGATCAAGGCCCTGGATGATGGAAATGTTGATGTATAAAATTGAACAGCGGCGCCTATATTATTAGTTGATATGGGAACTTAACACCATAATATTATATCTCATACTAATCTCGTCTCCAGACTTAACTCATTTATAAATAATTCTCGAGTTATAGTAGTGCCTCAGAGGGAATGCAAAAATCTGCAAACGTACAAAATCCAACGAATATGGACCTTTAGGTTTGGATTCTTGCATCTGAAACCGATCTGTTTTTATAATGCCGTCTCTTCAATTTTCACAATTGAAATTTAGAGACATGGGGATGAAAACGTCTGTTGCTCCAATCTTTGTTTGAGTACAAGCGTTTTGGATAGAAGTGTCTCTTGCTTTGCTCCTCATCTTCGAACAAGAATTGTTGTAGGCTATCAAAGTTGAGTCAATTGATTCTCTGCTAATAAATCCATATTCAACGCATTTGATCAAATGTTGCATAGCATTGTATTGTCCACAAGATGCTGCAATTGTCCAATGCTTAACGGCTCGTTCCATGTTTCCAGCCTCTCCCTCCCAGTTTCCAAGTTGGCACCTAGTTTTCATCCCCTGTCATAGCCGCAGTCTCATAGTGGAACTTGGCCTTCTTCAAATCTCCATTATCAGCCTTGTAAAATGCACCTAGGTATTTATGCGCCTGACTAAACCCGAGTTCCGCGGCATGTTTCCTTAGCTCCATTGCTTTCTCTTCATCTCGCTGCAAACCACCATGTCCATTGGAATAATAATTAGCCAGCAGATATATCATCTCCTCATGAAGCTCGGTGGTACATCATTCTTTGCACTCTTTTTTATGCTTCGGCCAATGATTCCTCTGACACTTAGCATCGCAGTATCTGACGTGCATACACGGCTTACACACCTTGAGACTAATGCCACCGCCTCGATAGGCCCCTTCTGTCACATGGCGGGATGAGAAACTTAAACCAGAGACGCCACGCAGAAATCATTTGCTCATCGATCTTCTCTAGTTCTCTACTAGTATATCCGGATACTCCATAGCAACATGATGACAGTAAGAATAGCCACGATTGCTGCCTTACTCGGGTCCGCTGCCGCATTCACTAATCCCGGTATGATGGGGCAACAGCGCCGCACTAATACTCTCTCTCACCTATTAATGAACGCTCCTAAAATGCCTGGACATGATGTCCGTTCTAGCGGAACTCCCAAAGAGATGGATCCCGAAGAAATGAAGATACAAATGGCACTTGCCGAACATCAACAATCAGCACCTAAACTTGGATTCGATGTTGACGTGCGTAGTTTGGTTGAGTATAATCATGGCTTTGCGGTCATGTCAACGAACTCCAAGGCCAACCCTGGATTTCCTGGCGGCAGTGTTGTAGGCTTTGCACCCGATGAGCAAGGTCGACCAATCTTTATCTTTAGCGGAATGTCCACGCATACACAAGACCTATTGTCCGATCCAAGGTGTTCGGTTACTATCGCATCGAAGGAATTTAAGGGCGCCGCAGATGGCCGAGTGAATCTTATGGGGAAGGTTACGCTCGTCCCACCCGACGAACACGAGGTGGCCAAATCGGTCTACTTAAAGAAACATCCTGGAGCATTCTGGGTTGACTTTGGCGATTTTAATTGGTTCCGAATGGATGAAATTACTGATATACGATTCGTGGGTGGATTTGCAAGGGCTGGGTCTATCACACCCGAGGAGTACTTTGCGGCCAAGCCTGATCCTATCGCGGGATTTGGGAATGCCATTGCTAGTCACATGAATGATGATCATATGAGCAGCACTGTGGCTATGGTCGCTGCGGCCATTCCTGGACTTGATGTTTCAGAGGCATTTATTACAAGCGTCGATAGTTTAGGCATGTATGTCAAATGTACACGTACTCCACGTGCAAGTAGTCAGCCACAGCAATTCAAAATTCGTCTTCCATTCCCGAGGAAGATTGAAAGTAGGAAGGAGGTAAAGGATGTCATCGTTGAGATGACTCGTGCGTCGGCGGGTGCAGCAGTAGAGTAAAGATATATGTGTGCAGAACAAAATACCCACATTTGGATTGACATAATAGCAAGGTAACTTCACAGTTTGCTTACAAACCACAAGATCAACTAGATTATTTATATGTTACATTCTCAATTTTACATGTGATTAGAACGCTGGTAATCTAACAACGAAGCATCCTCTGTCTGTAAACCAAAATTGACAATAACTCAGTTGCTTCCTCTCTCGTGATCACTGACTCTCCGTTTCCAGTCTATACGAGTCTATACAGTGGCCTCGATTCCACTCCCATCTTCTTTATTTGGTATTGGTACTGCTGCTGCTCCACCGTAACTATTCCTGGCAGTATTAAAGACATGCAAATCGGTAATATGACTCACGGGAGGGTAAAATGCTGTCCCACCCTCCCGAGTCCTCGTGGACGAATAGCCTGGGCAATCCACAAGTCCTCGTGGCGGGGTCGATCCTATCCCATGCGAGTCATGAAATACCTCACATAAATACGGTTGACTACACATTTGAGATTGTTGCCGTCCTGCCACGAATGTGACATTGGTTTCTTCTATATGTGGTGGTAACAATGTCGTAGTGCCCTGCATCATCATTAGCATCTGTTGTTGCTGCTGCTGCTGTTGCTGCTGCTGCTGTTGTTTGTGCCATCGTCGACGTTGTCCAGCAGTCATCCTTGTACCACTCGATGCCATGGACACGTATGATGTTTGTGACGTTGTTGTATGTACCGTCTGCTCATCATCCCCCCCCTTGCTACTACTACTTGTCTCATGAAGACGATCGAGTCCATCAATTTTATTCGAAGCATTCAATGCTAATGCCTTGAGTATGCGTTGATAGTTGGATTCGCCTCTTCCTCCCCGAACGTCGATATTTTCCCCTGATATGAGTGGGATGCTACGCATTTCGTTCGTGTGTTCGACTGCTCTCTGAACATCAAACCCCGACGATGCATGATCAAGCCATGCATCTGAAGGTACGGCCAACCCATCATCTGAATTCATATCTTTTGTTAGGACTTGTCGTATAGCATCATTGGCCGACGAGCGGACTGAGTCTCTAGTAGACATTGTAATACGAATATCCGACAGCTTATTTTCCACCCCACGTAGCGCCTCATCATATGTACTGGGACAATGAAGTTTGATGTACCTACTTCTACCACCATCAAGGGAGGAGAAGTGGGAGGATGATTGCAATTTCTTCTCCTCCTTATCACTACCATTATTCACTTCTCCGGATGATTCGGTGACCATATCGTCGAGACGACGTAATGCCTCTCGTAATCGTACAGTCCGGAGTTCTAGGTTTTCAACACGCTTTCGTTGACGTTCCGACGTGATCGATAATGAGTCCATGGTCGCATCGAATGACGCAGCTGCTGCACCGAGAGATGAGAGTGCTGCGTGTATTGAGTGCAGACGATCACAGTCATCGGCTGGGAGGGGAATCGAGGCGATGGATTTGCACGAGGACATCGTGGTGTTTGAGTTTGTAGTGCTTGGATCGTCGATCACGCAGTGTCGACCACGCAGTGTCGACCCATGTTGGTGGCGTGGGTCTCAATAATAGGGTGAGTGACAGCAAGCGTAGGGAGACACAGAGTGCCTCGTGATCCGATAGATAAGGAGCGTCGCCTCGTAAAAATTGTGGGCAACCGAGATACAGAATCAAAAGTGAAAGTATGTTCGACGGTGTTGATACGTCGTCAGACGATGAAGACGACGACCGTGACGCCTTTGGTCGCATCGCGAAAAAGAAACCTCGCATCATTGCGGAAACCAATGCAAAGGCCGAGGTAGTTGCCGCCCCCGCCCGTAGACATCATCACATCAACGCTGCTCGTCAGGCAAAGATGGACGCCCTGCTTAATGAATTGAGTTCCACCAAGCCAACTGATCCAGGACGGAGTGGTGTGGGGGGTGGAGATGATTATTATGGTTGCCTCCACGATCACGAACGCGATAGAAATGGTGGGGGTAATGATTTCGATCATTTCACTCCACAGAAGAAGGGGAGCTACGTCGAGCCGGGGATGGAGCATCTAACGACGAATATTTTTGTTGGGAATTTAGACCCAACGACGACCGAGGAAGAACTTACAGATGCATTTAGACAATTTGGGGACCTATATTCCGTCAAGATCATGTGGCCACGTAACAATGAGGAAAGGTCGCGTAATCGTAATACAGGATTCGTTTGCTTCATGCATCGCGCTGATGCCGAAGATGCTATTGATTCGTTGGACTCGCATGATCCGTTCGGCACGGGGCGTCGCTTACTGTTGCGATGGGGAAAGAATGTGAAGATGAATGTGAAATTCGGCACGGGCGGCGTTCCAACCAATCTGCGGAAAGTGAAGGGCAACAATCGAAATACGTCGAACATTTCGAAACAACGCAACATTTTAGACGACGGTGCGAAGACGTTGGAGGTGGATCGTGACCGCCCATCAGACGTAATGGACCTTCATCCGATTATGCCACCACCAGTAACGACCACCACTTACGATCCTGCAATTCATTTGGCGGACGCTATAACTGTGAATATACCTACCGATCCTCGTCGATGTGAATTCATCACTATTGTGGCATCATTTGTTTCAAAGGATGGGTCGGCATTGGAACAAAAATTGATCGAGACGCATTCACTCAATCAAGACTTTCAGTTCTTAACGCCCCACGGCGACGGTGAAAGCGACAACCATGACGAAGTACGCTTCGAAGAACATATATTCTATCGTTGGCGCGTATACTCATTCTCCCAGGGTGATGGATTTAGCTCCTGGCGGACGGATCCTTTTGCTATGATAGAGCCACACGGTCGATTTTGGATCCCACCCCCGTTGAATACTCTGGCTGCACAGGAGGAGAGAGACGCTGAAAAATATCGAGAAAACGCGATTCTAGCGTCGCAGGAGGAAAGGAGGAAGAATGCTATAAATACACAACAAGATGTAATCACCACCGGGGCACAGATGCGTCGGTTGAACGCTGACAATGGAGGGGCGAGGGTGAAATTGAATCAATGGGAGAGGAGGGTATTTCATGAGCTACTGTATGAGAAACTGTGTGCCTCACAGGAATCTATATGCGAAACAATGGCATTCGCATTCGACAAAAGTGGTGCTGCACATGAGATCTCTCAATTATTGTTGGCTGCCGTCCTTGAGTCGGGAAATCAAATATCTGTCGATACGAGGATTGCTCGTTTATTTCTCATGTCTGACATATTATTCAATTCACAACAGCCTGGGGTGAAGAATGCATTTCATTATCGAGATGCCATAGAAAGAATGTCTCCGAGTGTCTTTGAAAGTCTAGGTCGGCATAGAGGAGGACGTATGACTAAGAACAGGCTAAGAAAGGCAGTACTCTCTGTACTCGGTGCTTGGAAAAATTGGAGTGTTTACACCTCAGATTTCCTCGACGAATTGGAGAACAAATTTGAAGGTCCCGAGGTCAACGTTACTGCCAAAGTTTGCGAGGATTTAGATAAGAATGAAGAGAGCTTAAGAGAAGATGTGGATGAACTACCAGTCCCTATTCCTCTGACAGTTGAGAATAATGCACCAGCCATGTCGACAAGTCCTCAAGGCACGTGGACCACTGCAAACAATAACATGGATGTGCATTGTTCCAACATTACCACCAATGGCGATACTAGTGATGATGATTTAGACGGTGAGTCAATAGACAGTATCGATGGTGAGGAATTTGATGTTGTTGACGGAGAATATGTTTTAGATGGAATTGAGCAAGAAAAAGTTGCTCAAGCGCGAAGCTGAATTCCATGTCTTGACACAAAGAAAGTTGTTCCGATTGCAAACAGAATCGTTTTGCCGTGGCACAGAGTTCGGTCATCTCCACCCATCTAGAGTATTTCAAAGCAAGGTGCAGCAGCCAGCCAAGAATGTGCCGTCTCTCAAAAATGTCACTACTATACAAATTCCAAACAATTACCAAAAGATACCTGATAATGTAACTATTGTACCTATTGTACAAATTGGTGTTTCTACTATTATTACCGTAGAACACGCAGCTTAAGCTACACGCTTCATAAGCAATCACGAGAAAGGAGTGAAGAAAGGCAAAATTTAATAGGTGAAATCTATATCGTTAAATCTTTAAATGCCCACATGATTGGCCCAGGACAGTGCACAGTCATTTAGAAAAGCCGCTTCTTGTCACATTGATATATAACCCTCGTGGGTTTAATTGGGTGAAACATCACTTAACACAGCCATTTTTGTCAAGAGGTCGGAACGATTAAAAAATCAAGCCCTACTCAATGTTGTTGTGGACGATTGCTTAAGCTGCGTGTTCTACGGTACCTACCTACCCCTATTTGTGTGATTGTAAATCTTTAATTGCATAAAGGAGCAATGGAAATAACAATTCAACTACCTGAGCAGCACCCGCTGGATTTCCCGGTAGGTTCACTATTAGTGTATCACGACTTGTACCGGCAGAAGCACGAGAGAGCGTTGCAAGTGGTTGTGTATTTGTTAGTTCCATACTAGCCCAGGACATGAGCCCTAAACATTGCCTATCAAGGATTTGATTTGTTGCCTCGGGTGTAACATCTCTGGATGAAAATCCAGTCCCACCCGTTGTCAAGACTAAATCATAATATGATGATGATGATGATTCATCGTCGTCCTTGATTGATTTTTTGCCTGACCAATGTAGTAATACTTCTTTAATACTCTCAATATCATCTGGAACTATTGCCCTCTCAATATGTTGGATAACAATGGTCTTCTGTTGGTCCTCCTGAAATGATGATGTATTATTCATTTGATTTACAAGTGTAATAATTGTATTTTCGACTGCAGGTCCAGATAGATCACCGGTTTCATAAGTACTATTATATGCTCGATCGCTAACAGTGAGGATACCAACTTTTAAGATAATATCGTGCCCTCCTTTGGGTAGTTCCGGTAGGATTCTATTGGAAGATTGGTTCATCGATTGAAATGGTACAGCAACCAACGAATCGACATCTTGACAGCACACATCCGACAGTAATGAATTATTAACTGGACGAGATGCTGCATTTATGGTACAAGCTTGAACCTCATTCGAAGTAGTAGATTGAGTAAAATTCTCTGCTTTGGACGAAGAAGTGCGCACGACGTCGTGACAACGAGGAGTAGCAAGTAAATTGTCATCATGTATGGCATGTATAGCTTTGCTATTACTATATTTCTCTAATTGTTCCTCAGTCGCCTTCGTTTGATACCGTTCCGTCCATGTTATATAGGTACAACCATACACATATAGTGCAGCCATATCATAATCAAACATATTTAATGATTCTACTATCTGTTGTCGACTGTCGCTAACGGCAGGGCATGACGACATTGCCAAAGTAGTAATCTGACTGGATAGTGTACGTGCATGTAATACCAACCATTTGGCTAGGCAATTACGACAAAATCCACTAATCGACATGAGATCAATATTTGTAATCCGATCACTATGGGATCGTAAATGATGACATAGACTAAGGAATGAATATGCACGTAAATGTATCATAATATTGATGGGCAGTGCATGCACATTTTTTGCGGTAATTTTTTTCTCCCTTCTTGCTTCAAGTTTGTTCGTATCATGTTTGGCATGCACGATTCTACTTTCCTCATACCGACGCAATTGTTCCTCCGTGATCTCCTCCTTTTGATGTCGAACTTTCCATTCCGAATAGGCACATCCATATACTTCCAACGCGGCCTCATCGTAACCGAATGAATCTAATGTATCAATCAGAAGGATGCAGTCATACTCATTTTCATTTGTATCATCCATCCAATTGTTGTTGTTGTATGGCGGATCTGATGAGTATTGTTGGTGTTCATCATCATCGCCCGCCAAGCAGCCGCTCGTCCCCAGATCGCGAGAGGACGAGCGAATATAGTGTGCTACATTCCTCGCACCGATGACCATCCACTTGGCCAAGCAATTACGACAAAATCCGCTCACGGCCATTAGATCAATATTCTGGACTCGATCACTCCGTTCGCGTAAATGATTACATAATGTAGTGAATGCCCCGGCTGCCAATTGTTCCATTACATCATTGGGCGGTGCAGCAGCATGAATATTATTATGTTGTTCATTATTCCCCCCACCTTCTTCTATTCCAGACATGATCGAAAAAGAAAATATGGAAGACAACGATGACAGCAGCGATGACGTCGACGGCATCCTGCGTTGGGGAGAGGAGTGTGGTAGAGCTCCGTGAGAGCAGGCCAAAAAGTTTTGTCGCTCATGATTTCGGCGGGATCGCCAATGCGTTTGTGGGCTTTTCCTCTTTAATTATTTTTTGATGAAGCAAGGAGGTGGGGGACGTCGTCTACTTGCATCGTCGTATCGGTCCTACCGTCCACGTGACCTAGGCGATCGGTATGTATCCTTTTTACTCAATAACGAATGCACGGCAAGTGTACTACAGGGACGTGTGATGATGGATCACTTGGCCATTATAAAACACTTGTGCGGAGAAGATGGATTGAAAACCAATGACGGCGACGACGATAATAATAGTAATCAGCATACAACAACAATAGAAACGGGAGGTGGAGGATCGGGAACGAGAGCAGGGTCAATCGAAATCGATGCCTTTCAACTATTAACATACGATCCAGTATTGGGGAATTTAACATTGCGGTATCCTGATACATTACTTGAATTACTCGAGGATGCGACCGTGCGTGCACGTCGAATATTGCACGGACGGATGGAAATGGCGTTACGAGGTGCCTCAATACTCGACCAAACGGCAGCTTCTCCATCGCGACGGAACAACAATCTCGGGGGCAAAAAAAATGACATGGTACGATTGCTCAAAGCGCTCCAATACACCAAGGATACCTACTCTCCACGTCCATTACGCGCCCGTCTCGTACGACTACCACCCCACTCTGGCTGTTGTAAGGCAACATTATCCTCCATAACGGCCGTGGACGTGGGAACGGTGGTACAAATTTGTGGTACCGTCGTTCGTACTGGTCCGGTCCGGATGATGGAAACTACACGCACATATAGGTGTTGTGGAAGGATATGTGGTGGGATGACATTTGTTGTATATGCAGACTTTGGTACCAGTAATAACGCATTACCATTGCCAATTATATGTCCCTACTCAGCAGCAAATAACAATGATGGCATGGATGATGATAACAATGTTGGGGATAGATGTCAATCAACATCATTTGTTATTGTGCCTACTGAAAGTGAGCATGCCGATTATCAAGAAATTAAAGTACAGGAGTCTGCATCTGCATTAAGTCGTGTGGGGAGCATCCCCCGGAGTATACTAGTTAAGCTTGGTGATGATCTAGTCGATATTTGTAATCCAGGTGACGAGGTTGTTATTGTTGGACATTTGTATGCACAGTGGCAACAAACGAGTCAAAGTATCGTGGATGGGGTAGATGTATTGGTGGGGATGTGCATGAGAGCACATAGTGTACGTGTGATTAATGCCGATGAGGGAGGGTTTGGTGGTGGTAATAGTAATAGCAGTGGAGGCAGCATGGCCAATTTAGCAATTGCTGGCATGTCCTCGTCGGGGAATTTACGTGAGAAGTTCCGACGAGAATTTGATACATTCTGGTCGTCAGATACGGCACGACGTCGGCCCATGGCAACACGGGATTACATTGCTCGTGCGGTCTGTCCAAAGTTGTTTGGGATGCATGCCGTGAAGCTGGGACTGTTGCTGGTTTTAATTGGTGGTGCATCGGTTTCATCATCATCACCAGAATTGGAAAATGGTACACGAGAGGGTGAGGAGGAGAAGGAGGTACCAAATGGATCCGATGCAATTGACGACGAGCCTGTTGCCTTTGAAATTGGAAATGGTGACGATGACGAGTACACTGTCGATAGGAAGAAGAGTAGTGTAAAGAATGGTAAATCCAATCCCAACAAAGGCACTGAGAAGAAGGCAGTCAAACGGAGAATACAATCTCACATTCTGCTAATTGGCGACCCTGGCACGGGGAAGAGCCAGTTTCTTCGATTTGCCGCTGCCTTATCTCCCCGCTCCGTCCTCACGACGGGTACTGGCTCATCCACTGCCGGTTTGACGTGCGCTGCTATTAGAGACGGGAATGAATGGACACTCGAAGCCGGTGCTCTAGCACTGGCGGATAGAGGCGTTTGCTGCATAGATGAATTCGGCTGCATGTCCAAGGAGGATAGGACATCAATACACGAGGCCATGGAACAGCAAACGATATCTGTGGCCAAGGCTGGGATTATTTGCAAGCTCAATGCACGTGCAACAGTCGGTAAGAGAGAAGTTAATTCTTGTCAAGTGTATGATGTACATTATTATCATGTTTTGGTTTGTTCACATGTAGTACTCATTGTAAATTCATTCTTTCTTGCTTTGTAGTGGCGGTTATGAATCCAACAAGTGGTGGCATATATGACGAGTCTCAAAGCTTGGAACGAAATTCACGTTTGGGATCGGCATTGTTATCACGATTTGACATGATATTTGTCATGCTCGATCAGGCACAATGTGAGAGGGATATTAACATTGCACACTTTCTGCTACAGCAATCTATCATTCCAGGGTCAGGCTATGATCGTCCTCCTCACGGGGCCTTGTCAACCGATGACAATGGACATTGGGGTATGGAAAAACTGCGTGCATACATAGCAACTATTCGAGAGAAATTCCATCCTACTTTAACACCTGAAGCGTCGGATCTGTTGGAGAATCATTACTCATTGTGTCGACAGCAGGGAAATAGTCAAAGTCTTGTTACGGTGCGTTTCTTAGAGTCGTTAATTCGTCTGTCACAGGCTCACGCGAGGTTGATGTATCGGGACAAGGTTCTTCTAGATGATGCAGTGGCAGTTATTCTTCTCATGGAGTGTACCGCCGCTGCATCAAGTGGTGCAATGTTTAGCGGTGGTTGTGGTGGTGGGACAAATTATTCTCAATTTGACGATTGTCTGGCGAAGAATCCAATTGATACTGAATTTAGGCCGTTTGATGAGGTAGATGCTCAATTTGACAAAGAGAAACAGTCATTGCTTCGAAGATATCAAGGAGGGCGACCGAACACCACAACGAATCATCAACAATTCAATGGAATCTCTCCGCCAAGATTCCGCAATTCTACCACCACAAGTCGTGCGTGGGACGATGTCGACCAGAGAGATGGACATTCGCAGCCCTCGTTTTCTCAGTATTCAACTAAAGACCAAGTTCAGAGGGACCAATGGGGACGACAAATGATGTCGCAAGCTGCTATGTCGCAAGCTGCATCACCATACCCCAACCGTAAAAGTAATTCGATTCGACAAGCAATTGAACAAATTGACCAAAACCAATTGGAAGAAAGCAAAGTTCCTGGCAATCAATCAGGTTTATCAAGGAAGGTCTTGACGGCCGATGACATCCTAAATGCCAGAAGAAATAATGATCATACGCAGTCAATTGCTCAAGAGTTTGAGAGTAGTGCGCGACCTTGTGGCCGCCGAGATGACAATCCAACGTCGTCATCTGATCAGCAGATCATGCATGACACCTCAAGCACGATGCGCAAGAAACGAAGGACAGCAGATTGAACGAATGACCTTATCGTATTGTCTCATATAATAATAGCAATTCTATTAATATCGTTTATTCATCACGTCTGTATAGTAGGACAGAATATATTCTGCACAACTAGCACAATGCTACCTACGTCAATTAGCGAAGGTTGAAAACCCCAGCTCCTCCCCGGCATGCATAGAATGTGTCCGCAAAGACCAAGGACAAAACAGCCATCAACTTCATCACAATGTTGAGGGCTGGACCTGATGTATCCTTGAATGGATCACCGACGGTATCACCCACAACAGCTGCCTTATGAACATCACTTCCTTTTTCTCCATTTTTCTCAATGTACTTCTTGGCATTATCCCACGCACCACCAGAGTTCGACATTGAAATCGCAAGCTGGATTGACGCAACAAGAGAACCAACTAATAGGCCAGACACAGCATACACACCGAAGAAAATTCCAGTCAATAGAGGTGTAAAGATAACCATTGCTCCAGGGGGCACCATTTCCTTCAACGATGCCTTCGTAGAGATGGCAATACAGGCATCATAATCCGGACGTTCAGTTGGGTTGGCATCCAATAGGTGGGGCTTTTCGTCAAACTGGCGCTGGACCTCCATAACCATCTCCATTGCCGCAACTCCAACAGATTTCATCGTCATCGCAGCGAAGGCGAAAGGAATCATTCCACCGATAATTAGGAAAGCAAAAGTAATGGGCTCAAGCATGTTCACACCGCTGTAAAGAAGAGGTGTCGGATAATGTAAGATTGAGATTGAATAAAAGAAGACAGCAAAGAATCCCAATCGAAAGGTGTACTTACTTCGCAAAGAGCAAATCATTAGATGAATGACGGATGCGAGTGACAAAGGCTCCAAAAAGGGCAAGAGATACAAGAGCAGCGGATCCGATGGCAAATCCTTTTCCAATCGCTGCAGTTGTGTTACCAGCAGAATCAAGGGCATCAGTCTTCTCGCGGACATACGGCTCGAGCTCAGCCATCTCGGCAATGCCTACAAAAAAAAAGAAAATTTAATGAGACACAATAATCAGGTGAACAAGGGAGTAATCTGGGATATATACCCAACACAACTTACCTCCAGCATTGTCACACACGGGACCGTAAACATCAATCGTTAGCCCAGTGGCAAGGTTTGATAGGAATCCAATAGCCGCAAGTGACGTGCCATACATGTCCGCAAGAGCAAAGGATCCATACACAACCAGTGACAAAACCAGCACGGGAATAATAGCACTCTTGTATCCGAGAGCAATACCGTAAATCAAGTTCGTCGCAGCACCAGTTTTACAGCTATCGGCAAGTTCACGCACTGGCTTGTAGGAGTGAGAGGTGTAGTACTCGGTAATAAGGCCAATGATTAAACCTCCAACGGCACCCATGATAACACACACCCATGCCTCCCATGGATGCAGAGTAAGAACCTCATCTCCGACAGTAGCACGAAGTTGAAATTCGGCAGGTAGGAAGGTAACAGCTGCAAGGTAGACGGCAGGGATCATGAGGATGGTAGTGCTAATAAGCTGTACCTTAAGCGCTTTTTCCACATCCTTTTCCGACTTGACAGGTGCAATGTCAGTGGCAATGAAGGAACAGATCAAGCAGACGAAAATTCCCACAGCCGAAACGGTAACGGGAAAGACCATGGCATCCCACCCTCCAGATAGACCGATGGATGATCCAAGTACGAGTGCGGCACATGTAGATTCGGCAAACGAACCAAAGAGATCGGATCCCATACCAGCAACATCACCCACATTGTCTCCCACATTGTCGGCAATCGTAGCGGGGTTCCGAGGATCATCCTCGGGAATACCGTGCACAACCTGACAAAAAGAGAAAGTGTAAATGTCGATGATAAGATTAGGGGGGGGGGAAAGTCCGGCTACTCGTGGCGATACAAAATAATCCATCATCCATGTCTTACCTTTCCAACAAGATCGGCACCCACATCGGCAGCCTTGGTGTATATACCACCACCCACACGTCCAAACATGGCAATACATGACCCACCAAGTCCATATCCCGTCAAACACTCGGTGAGTAGGATCCAATCATCGGGATTGGGGTAATGGATACGGAATGCCAGGAGGGAGACGTATAGCATAAAGATACCCAGTCCACAAAGGGCAAATCCCATAACTGCCCCAGCACGGAAGGCAGTATTGAAACACAAGGTCCATCCTGACTTTTGGGCACTGACGGTAGTCCGTACGTTAGAGTACACAGCCACTTTCATACCCAGATATCCCGAGAGGATGGACGTGCCGGCACCAAGTATGAAGGACAATGTCGTGAATAATCCACGAGCAAAGTCCCACTGCGTGCCCCAGCTAACCAATACAAAGATAATAACACTAAAGACCAAGACGAACCAGGCACAAATTTTATACTCGGCACGTAAGAAGCTTTCTGCACCCTCATAGATGGCAATGTATATCTCATTCAACCGACGTGTTGTGGCCTCGTCATTTGCGCCGTTCAGTCCAGATGACTCGGATACACCCTCTGAGCGGACAGGGATACGTGCAATGATTAGAAATTGGACAATTGCCCATAGCATTGCCAGTACGGCTGCCGAGAAGATTACGGCGGTGGCGTTCGTCTGATGAATTAATCATAAAACAAGGGAGAGGGGGGTTTGTGAGTGGATGTGCTAGGATCGAAAATTAAGAGACATGTCGCCGCGAGAAAAAAGATAAGCAGCCAACGCGTCGCTATCGTCAGCCTCGTCTGTCCCCACGCAGTCCACCGTCGCCACCATCTCACCATGGCTGATTGATTGCAATGCGGCCCAAACTTGGTGTCACCGACGCAAATATTTCTGCGGTGGGACAAAAAATTGTTTCTACGTTTGTACGTAAATATCGTAATGGCCCACACGTGCAAAAATCTATCGAATCTCGCAACAAAGAAGTTTCACAACAACTCTGCTCCAATATTCCCAGCAGCAACAAATAATACCACCAATCACATCACAAAACACCAGCAAAATTCCAATTCTACGTGTTACCTCCAATCCGTCCGATATTCGTTTTTGCAACACAATATTGAATATCCATCATGTTTGAGCCCAAGAATATTCTGTAGACCAATGATATTCAGAAACATCATTCCCGACGACTCTCACAAACATCAAGATAACTCTCTCCACGAACAGATAACAGAACATTTCTCTCAAATCATACCCATTGAGAAAGGAAAGATTCAACACCTCCCCAATTGCATTGTGCATGTTTGTATTTTTTTTTTGACGAACTTACCATATCAGTTGCAATAGATATACCCATACCAACCAATATCAGTAGAGCAAATACACCCAACAAACACGCCTTACGATTCCATAATATAGCACGATACGATCCCTTCTTTTCGGCCGAGGATGTTGTCATACCATCATCATTATTTTCGTAGTCCATACCGCCCATGCTATCACCACGTGATGGGGTACGTGATCGTAATTCTCCTCGATCGACTGATACACTTTCATCATCCATCATTGTGTTGTTGGCTTTGTGTGTTGTTTCGTGGGTAGTATAATATATGTAACTTCCTCGTTCTCGTCGTCTCGTCGAGATTGCTCGTTTTAATATTCTTTCAAATTCCTATATGAATATAAATCACCGTTGCAAAAAAAGTTGTTCCACGTCACAGGCTTTCAGGAGGGCAGGCAGGTAGGAGGTACGATAGTATTGTCCAATGAGTTGCTCACAATTGCGTCGACTGCAAGTATGCAACCCGAATCTTGGACGATGATATGAAACCGTTTTGTCCGTTGTCTTTTTGTCTCTTTTTTTTGTGTTGTTCTCTGTCATTTTTCTTGCGGTCGGACCGCCAAATCCAAACCCTCATCACCTCCCATAATATTTCGCATGACGCTGGCTGATCATGGACGATAATATTACAGCACCACGAAAGCTAACCTCCACCGAAACATCACGTCTACGTTCTCTCCTACATTCCAAACTGACCTTACGTCCCGGTGATGAACAATCAAAAGAGGATGCTGCCGACTTGTTAGATTATGCATTTGCAATGATTGCCAATGGCAAGGATGTCAAATATGTAGTGGCGGAACTTAAAAGTATGGAAATGGAGGTTTGTAATAGTGGGAGTGCCGAGATGTTGGGTCGGACGTTAGGGAAGTTTCTATTTGATTTGAAAAATGGGAGTGGTGGTGGAGGTGGTGACAATGACGTACCAACAGCCGAGAGGAGGGGCAATAGTAATCGTGGTGAGACGAGCGTAACAACGATGAAATCAACGAATAATAATAATGCAATGCCACCACATACTGCTAATATGAATGATAGACGAGTAGTTGGTGGACGTGATGGGATTGGTGGTGGTGGTAGGAATAACTTTGAACGTCAATCTTCATCGGGAAGGGGAGGAGGGCCAGGGCGAGGAGCATCACTCCATAATGCAGCATTTCAACGTTTGAATCATAATTCTTCGGGGATATCACCACAAGATCAGCATCGTAATCGTTGTGGTCCACCACCCCCACCCCCTTATGATAATAATGATCATCGTCATCGTGATAATAATCATGGCAACAGCAGGGGAGGACGGGGTGACAATTGGGGAGGAGGTCGGGGTGGACCCTCCGGTCGTGGTCGTAATGGTGGTGGGGGTGGACGGGGAGATAATATTCAAGGTGGTGGTAGAGGAGGAGGACGAGACATTGTCATGGTCGGTTTCAATAATAATCAACGTGGCGATCAGCAGCAGCAGCAATTCAATGGAGGTGGTCGTGATCCTCAGTATTCTGGGCGAGGCGGCGTCAATGGTGGAAGAATGGCAAGAGGAGGCGGTGATCGTCCTTTTCAATATAATGAACTATTGGGGACACGACGAACACGAGAGGAAGAGAAAGAGATGGAACGCGGGGGATTAAGTTCAGGACGTGGTGATATCGAGCAGCAGCAGCAACCCTGTACAAAGAAGCATCGGTGGGTGAATGGCGATGATGACTATGCAGAGCAGCAGCAGCCACAGAAATGGGGTGGTGGGAATGATGAAACGATGACAGAATCCTACCAGGGACGCGGTACTGGGGGAAGGGGGGGATACTATCAAGGTCGTGGTGGACGTAGTGGTGGACGAGTGCGGGGACGTGGTGGTGGACGTTTTGCAAGTACCGCCTACTACCCTAATAACAATGAACAAGAAGGAGAAGGAGCGGGGGATTATGCGGAGGCAACAGATTACAGCCCCACGGAGGAGGCAGCGTTCGTGTCCGAATCGCCACTCATCGCCGCGTCCTTTGGTCGCGGACGAGGAAGGGGATTTTACCGTGGTGGAAGAGGGCGTGGTCGTGGTGGGAGAGAAGTAGGGGCTGGAAGGGCAGAGGTTGCTGAGAAGTTGTCGGCCATGGTGTGGAAACGACCCAGGACTATTGACGAGGGATTGTCGACGGCGAGATAAGTTACTCATCAAGCTAGACCCTGAAGGTAATGCTGTGATATTGATGAAGAATGCTAAAATATTAATAAAGTCTAAGGTTTGACATTGAAGATTAATTATCTATTATTGCTGGATACCTTCACTCTTCAAAAGAATCGATAATCTTTGATTGATAGTATGTACATCATCTTCCAAACTCATTATCCGTTGATTCAATTGAAAGATAATATATGCCAATGCTGCAATAAGTAAGATACATACATGTACAAACATGTTTTCATGGCACATTGCCCCACTTGCGACTGCTGATGTATTCACAGATGATGGTGATGGATCTTGTGGTATTGATGATGTTGTTCCCTTTGTCTTTGGGTTCATTAAAAACTTGGCATACAAAGAATAAAATTCTTTGGCCTCTGTCATGGCACGGTTCTGTATTAGTGATTTTAACATAGTAGATTTATGAAAGTTGATATGGAACTTGACATTGAGAGTAATTCCATTTTCCAAATTTTCCATGCTACTACTGTTGTTGCTACTGCTGTTGTTACGACACTCTATGAACCATTTGTCTTCGACAGAGAATACATCACTTGCCACACCTCGAATTCCTTGTACAGTAGTAATAGTTGTAACACACGAATGATGTGTGTCGTATGGACGATAGGACTGAGCCCTAGTTACCTTGACAATTGCTAAACCAGCCTTATGTGTATATTCAATATTTCTTGTCCGTGTCTTGGCTAATGATAAATCATTTGCCTCCTTTATAGTATTATTTGTATCCTCCTCATCCTTTTCTGTTTCCTCTTGCCATGATGAAATTGTAATATCAGTCTCTCCAATATCACTTAAAAATACATGTAAGGAATTAGTTGAATTATTCATTAAAAATATATCAAAGAATTCTTGAACTGGATTGGTTGCTTTTGTTGTTCTTAGGTTTAAATCTGTTATGGCAAATTCCCATGTGTTTGTGTGCTGCTGTAGTTTTGTCCATTGTGATTCAGCATCATTGTTGTTGTTGTTGTTGTTGATAGATCGTTTGTCTTCAATGATATTTGTTGAGTTTGTTGTTGCTGCTGCTGTTGCTTTCGACGTGGACTTACTATGCAGATTATATTTACGTCCTTCATTAGTATTGTCCAACGAAACATCAAATACCTCACGTATTCGTCGTCGACGTGGTGCTGGGGTTGTTGTTACATCCGTAACCACGGACATTGAATCATCATGATCATTAATCGATTTATCGATGGATCTTACATACGTTGAATCATTTGCCTCTGCTGATAATGATGAAGATGAAGAATCCTGTGGTATATCATCACCAGAGTCACAGTTATGATTATTCTCATTCTTCGGATCGCCCACTAATTTGGTATGATACAATTTAATCGTATCCAATACTAATTCTCTATTATCGAATGAACTAAATATGTATTCCTCACCCTCACCCTCACCATCACCAACAACAGTCTTGATTAATAATGACGTTGTTCTAATCGTCTCGATTTGTACCGCATGTTCGTACTTGATACCGATACGTTTTTCAAATCCGAATAAATTAGAATAGAAGAATAATCCTTCCGTTGAGATGTACAATCGGCCAGATTGACGCTGGTGTGAGCATTGTACATCCTGGATGACATCCCCGACATTCCCACCGAGTGCTTTTACTACTTCAGTCGTATATGCACGCTTGCTATCCTTCGTTGACGATGATGATGCGGCTGCGGCTAATGATTTCTCTAGTGAGGATGGCAAGGGAGATTTTGAGTTGGGAGTGAGAAGTAGGCCTAGACTACTCATCATTTAGTTTGACTATGATGAGAATCCTAACACTTTAGCCACGAGAGAGATACGACACTATCGAAATCTTTTTTTGGCGGGGGCCCGTGTTCACCACATATTATGAAGAGTTTGTTTAACGTCATCCATGACATCACTTCCCAGCGCAGTAGGGATGACGAATGCTGTCCGACATGTTGATGGACCAATGCTACCCCATCTCTACCATCGTAGCAATAGTAGAGTATCCTCTTCCCTCGTGCCATTATTAACCCCGCCACTGTCTGCAAACGACAGTAACAATCAGTTTATACTTATACCCAACTCACGTAGGATTGTTGTACGATGTGCCAATCGTGGTACGAAGTTATTTGACCTGCTACCACCACCAACGAAGGAGGGAGAAGATATTACTTCTGTAACGAACAAGGTTGGAAAAGAAACTGCTGCTGCTGCTAAGGTGGATGATTCCGCGACTGCTGCACAACAAGATGATGACGATGATAATGTAATACATGCAGTCACCGTGGCATGGCTGCCTTCTTCGAGTCGTGATAATAATAAAAGTGGGACAAAGGATGACGACAGTAATGATGATGATGACTCTGACGATGATGAAGAATCATCAAATGATGATTCAACAACTGACGACGACGACGACAATTATATTGATGATGACGAACGACGAGGAGAGTGGATTATCCTTGCAGGATGTAAGGGTGGGATTATTCATGAGTGGTCCATCAGTGACCTATCATCTTCTTCTTCTTCGATTTCACCCCGTAGATCATTCCAATTGACCAGTGTTCAGGAAGGAACAACAACAACGACAGTGTCGGATTTGATCCATTTAGCATCACCATCATCAACATCCTGCAATGATGTTGACAATAGTCCTCCTCCTAATGCGAAATTGTATGGACTGATAATAGTGGACAACACAACAAAAGAATCATCGTCCACGTCATCATGGATGGTACGCTTCATTATCCCACCCTTCGTAAGAAAGCAACATCTGAGGAAGGGTAACAGCATTAGCAGCAAAATCATTATTCCTCTTCGTGTAGCAAAGTTGGCATCCATGATTGAGGGGAATAATAAGAACGATGAGGACGAGAACAATAATGATAAGGATTCCTACATGTATCATGATGTACGTTTGAAGACTGGCGATCGTATCTCGAACATGTTCGTTGCAAGCCGATTACGATCCTCATCATCAACTTTGACGCGAGAGTCTTTGGATTATTATGCATTAGAGAGTAATGATGGTGGTCACGATGTGCGTAACGTATTCATTGTATTGTGCACATCTCACTCGATTATTGTATACCGTGATTGTCATGAGGAGGAAGAGGATGATGATGATGATGATACAACACCGTCAAAGTCATCACGATCACGATTGATCTATCTTGATGAATCAACATCAGGTGGTGGGCCACTAATATCCGCAGCGATATCACCAGATTCGAAAGATTTGGCATTAGGCCGTTCAAGTGGTCATATTAACATTTTGTATAATGTATTTGGCTACGTGTCCAATTGTCTTGATGGTGGTGATGAGCAGCTGAAAACGATAATGAGTCATTATCCTTCCTCTCGTCACCGCGGAGCAAGTAGACGACATACTACTACGAAGAGTGGGATCATACGTCGGACATTGCATTGGCATTCCAATCCTGTATCGGCATTGACATATACCACGGCTGGACGGGGTGGTGGTAGTAGCAGCACTACTGTGGATAATGTTCCCGCAACTCTCCTATCCGGTGGTGAAGAAAGTGTCCTCGTATCATGGGAACTGGAACAGAATTATCATAGACCAACAAACTTTGTTTCACGCGTCGGACGAGGTGGGATTGTATCAATACTGCCATGTCATCAATCTGGTTCAATTATCATTTTCTGTTCGGATGATACTATCCAACGATTTGCTGGGCCGACGTATGAACGACAGTGGTCTGTACATGGACTTGCATCGATGGAGTTGTATGAGGAAGAGGAGGGAGTAGTGGAGGATGTCGATGATAGGCACGTTCTCGCGAGTAAGAAGAGAGGTCCGATCATTGTGGTGAAAGATCCGATTACCAGCTATCCCATGCTGACGAATCTCCCAGGATCACCGGGGATGATACATTGGTATGATCCGACATCAGCCTCTGTTGTTGGCACGCTTGAGGTGGCACCCTTTAATCGCGTGAGTCGGAAGGATCCCAAATATGATCCCCATATCCCCACGCCGACTGTCTCGCATATGGCCATTGGACGCACTGGCAAAGACATGGTAACTGTTGATACGGTCTGGACAGAGAATGCAAGTGTCGGAAAAGCATACGACCTTATCGGGCCACAAGGTACTATCGTTCCTATGAATGTATGTACAAGTATCAAATTCTGGCGTCATGTTGATTTGACCTCACGGAGTAGAATGGCCGAAGAGAAACGTAAGCGTAGGAATGGTGATGTCCCCATGAGCTATGAACTTGTATCGTCAATGGCCTCCCCGCATGGACGGAGTGGAGAAGTTTGTGCTCTTGCTGTTGCACCGGATGGTAACGTCGCATGTACTTTGAGTCAGGAAGAAGATACATATCGTATTTGGGTTAAGAGTACTGATCCTCCCGTGGGTCTTTGGAAGTGTCACTACAAGGTTAAATCGCCATCTGGTTTTGCCAATCTTATGCCTCAAGGGGTGAACAAGCCATCCTCCAACTGTGCCTTTTCGGCCGATGGTACTGTGCTCTCCGTTTCCTATGGCCCGTATGTAACGTTGTGGGATCACTCTGATGCCACACTCCTTACGTCCCTTTCTTTGAACAATACGACTGTCAACCCTAGTCGAGTGAACGAGAAGATACTGTCAGTCAATTTCTTACCAGGCAATGATGATTTGATGCTGCTAACAACTGCAAGTCAAATCGGTATCAAATCTCCTTTTGGTGGTGCCAAGTCATGCTACCTTGGGGACGATGAATGGACGTTTGATGTTGCATCAGTATTTGGCGAAGGATCGACCGTTTCCGCTGTCCTTCCTCTAAAAGGCAAGTACGAATACGTAAGTGGAGGCAGTGGTGGGCTCCTTGCAGTGTCTATATCTACAGGTAATGGATCGAAAAGCATAATATCAATCATAAACAGAGAAACGGGGACATTGATGACTTCTACAGGAACAGATACTCCAATGCAGTGGCGTGTTAATGGCGAAGTGCAATCGCTATACTTAGAACGAAGTCTCAGCACATCATACGTTCAGTTACTTGCAATCACAAAGGATGGTCAATTGTATTCACTAAGCTGTGGAATTGAGAACGGACAAACTGCTTCGAATGGAATTGTTCCACCATCCAGAAATTCTCAAGTCCAGGCGCCAGTTCTAAAAGTGGGCAATAAGTCGCAGTCAGATGCGGAGCGTCCTTTCGCTGTCAAGAAAAGAAAAGTCTCAATTGGTAATTCACTAGGAGGAGATTCAGACAGGGCGAGCAATCTCTCGAGCTTTGTATTTCCAACATTGAGTGGAAAGTACACTTGCGCATTTGTAGCTCAACAAGGTCTCAAATGTAACAGAGGTACTTAAGAACAGTAGAAATTTATCGCATCTACCTAAAGTATCCCACATCAATCAAAACTCGTGACCACATTGTTCTGATTACGTTATCTGTTCACCGTGTTTCGGTGGAACCGTGCATTTACAATCTTCACAACTATAATGATACCAACTCAATCCCATTTCATATTGACATTTACTTCCCACACAGCCATCTTTATGTTGCCAATTGCACATGCATTCTTGAAAAATAAGAAAACGCAACAAGAGAAGAATTGTTAAATGGAAAAGCTTGGAGTACGAACACAACATAAGAGATGATGATTATCTAATAAGATGGACAGAAACTCCTCACCACCCGTCGTTTCCGTAATTGAACCAGTTTCTCTCGGACAAAATCCTGCAGGTAGCTTCGGTGCCTCCATTGGTGCATACCCCGCCCTACCCCCACCAAAGTTTAGTAGACATGCCGTGATCAGTAGTTTCAACGACATCATCTCTTCCTCCTCTGTTCCTTTGTTTGCCTCAAGGGACGACAAGCCGATAGGGGCTCCGCACTGGACCTCCACTGATGTTTTGAGCAGTGATGGAGACTTGAAGTGCCTTGTCTATTTTAGACAGGTTGAACTGGATCCGACATCAACACAAGGAGCACATAAAAGTGTTCCTCGCGAGACTGCTACCATTTCAATCCTCTTTGTGTTAGTAGTAGATTAATCGGCCCTTCCACAAGCAACCACCAACGCCCTTCACTATGGCTCCTGCTATGCTCGCTCCCACTCCACCGACGTCGACACCGTCGACCTTCGGGGAGTTCCTATCGATCGCGCCAAACGATCATTTCATCGGGAATTATACTGCCCTCATGCTCAACTTTGCCATCGATGGTGCCGCTGCCGTGGCGACACCCGCTACTGTCCGAGCCCAAGTAGTAGAAGCCACCGCTCAAGAACAGAAGGCCGTGGGCCTTGTAGCTCTCGTCAACGGAAAGCTCCAGCCACCAGCCATTCTTCCTCCCATTCACCATCAAGCCTGCCTTGGGAATGGCCGAGGACTTATCCTTCCACAACAAGGTGC
>Ga0247832_1002692_pt1 | contig 26480 bp, 32 predicted proteins | sample LaCruzMarch2015__10_FD_192407 | JGI IMG/M metagenome (GOLD analysis project Ga0247832, IMG submission 192407) | Freshwater microbial communities from meromictic Lake La Cruz, Castile-La Mancha, Spain - LaCruzMarch2015_4m | ecosystem: Environmental > Aquatic > Freshwater > Lake | place: Spain... | reverse complement strand
TTTTTGATTATATTGCGAAATATAATCAAAAATAATTACGATAAATATTACATCGACGGTACGAGAGAACTGAAATATATCTGATTTGCTTCTTCCACCAATGGGCTCGGAATTCTGAACTTGGTATATCGAGGTACGTATCTGTCTGGCGATCCAAAAAATCCACAGAGATCTCTGTTTTGTTTGATCCAATCCTTTTCGTTTCCGCCTACTTCTTTTGAAAACTTGTTCGATAGTTCTCTGACGGTTTGTTTTTCGCGCACGAACATGGTAGAATTTGTGATTATATTCTCTATTTCATTGCGATTATTTTTAATATTATCATTCAGAGTTGGTGACGTAGATGGCGATGACAATGATGACAACGATGGCGATGACATAATAGTAATGGCAATATTATTTTAGCAGGTTAACATTTTTCTTATCATATCAGTTTTATCATTTACGAATGACCTATCCAAGTATTTTGTGTAGTGTGGCGTTTTCCACAGGAACGAATTTAGTATCAGGCTTGTTATTGTAGTTTCTTTATCACATGTCACTAGATCTGCTAAAATACCACGTGATAAATTCGTGATATGTTTTCCAACTGATTGGTTTATTTGAGCATTCGGACAAAATTTACATTGCATCTCGCACGCGTCAAATATTTCGACGAGACGCATTTTAATATATTCGGACTCTGAATATACCTTGTTTATTTTGTCGGACACCCTATGTAAACTTTCTATTATTTTCGATATGTAAAGCGGTACGACGACCATCCCCAGGCCAATTAGGTCCGCCTCCGATTCTCTTAGAATTGCATACACGAAAAAAGGAACAATACATATAATGTTAAACAACCACACACCGACGAGAACTTTCCTCACTCTGGTGTGAGATGACAGACAACTCGATGTGCTCATTTTGGTACTTGCTGTCATTAATTCACGCATCATATCATCTGTTCGAATTGGACTTTCTGGTACAGCATTTTCTATGTCTCCCGAAAACATTTATAATGCATTAACATGTCTTTTTAAACTATTCATCGGATTCGCCGGTTTCTGCTTCTTCTGCTTCATGTTCGTCTGCTTCGTGTTCTTCACCACGCACAGACGCATCACTTTCTCTACATTTTTTGCACGGCCTCTTTGTACCAACAAATAACGTAGACGATGCCGTTTTAGAAATGTTTCTGCAAAAGGGACAGATTAGGATGACGGCAGTACAGTCTTCTTCGCACTTGCATATCATCGATATTTTGTTGGCACAAGCAGCGCACATGAATTGAAAACAACAGTTGGTTTGCGTCATCGTACGGTTGCATGCGTCATCCGGGCACCAGTCGCGCAAGCAGATCGGACACTCGGAGCCATAATCATCCGCCGTCCTCACTCTGACGTTCACGAACGCCGAGGAGTATCTCCTCGTCCTAGAAACAGACGGCATTTTTAAATATATACAACTCCCATTTTTATTTTATGAAAAATTTTACATAAAAATATAAGTTATAATTAATAAATGAAGTATTCTTACTTGGACTCACAACCCGCATTGACTATGGGAGATACTCACAAAGACGAGAAAACGCTTAGGTTTCTGAATAAACAGGTCGACATATTCATCAAGCACCTGAAAAGAAACTATCCAAACGAGCAGTTCACCAATAACCTGATTTCCAAGTTTTCAGACGTGCAGTTGCTTCCATTCAAGAAGGGAAGTACACCCACCTCGTACATTTCGGGAATGTTCGACCACAGCACCGGGACTCTTAGGGTTGCGTCGCGAGACGGGTCCGGGAACATGCGCGACGAAAGAAGTTTGAACAAGTCTATTACGCACGAACTCGCCCATGGTACTAGGAATAAATTTTTCGGAGAGACGTCGCATTCCAACGAATGGAAAATGAGTTGGAAACGGTTCCTAAAAATCGCAACTGAGGAGTTGGGATGGGAAGTAGAGGCTCCGTGCTCGAGTACTACATTCTATGGACTCAGCGAGACGGACTGTCCAAAGTGCATATGGGAAAATAAGAATTGTGACACATCTGTTAAACAACTTGCGTAAAGTTTTATAAGTAATACATTTGAAACACACGCTCATGTATCTCAAATGTTCTGTCGTTTATGGTGTTTGATTTCACATAAATTACATTGCTTTGAATCCTTTGAAAATTATATAACCAATGATATATAATGTACTGAACATAAATGCCAGCACCGTCATGAATATTCTGAAAAACGCAGAGTCAGAGCTGCCTGCAGACCATGCGAGGGATGCTGCGTATATGGAAATGGTGAGAGAGATGATGAATTGTAACATGGACAACAAGCTAGGCTTGGGCATGGAGTTCGTGTATGTTTCGCGCTCTAGAGATTTTGTGAGCAGGAATGCATCCATGTTATTATAACACACACAAATATTTTATTTTTGATATAATCAAATTGGTTTCCAAGTTCGTCCGTATCTTATGCTAGTCTTTCCATCGTCGAATAGTTTGTGTGTCAATATATTTTAGTACACATCGTTGCGCTTGAAGACCACAACATCGTCAACGATGTCAAAGTCATCTTCGTCGATGTCTACGGAGACCTCGATGTCACTGTCCTCGAACAGTCCCTGGATCCTCTTGACATCCTTTTTGGCCAGCTTGTCAAGCTCTTCAATCCATGAATTAAGGTTCTTGCTCAGGTCATTCCTGCGAACCTCGCTCTCCTTGCTGAGCTTTTCGACCGCTTTAGAAACCTTCTTGAAATCCTTCTGAATACGCTTCTGAAAGTTGTTATTGTTGGAAGCCATGATAATAGGGGTACGCAGAGTGGCGAGCATTGTGATTGATACGATACTCTAACATTTTTTTAATAAGTTATTAAGCGTGTCAATCAAAACCGGTGTATCGACAGAATATAATTTTATATACACTATTTTACATGTATTTATACCATTTTCAAGATTTCCAGAATCATGATCGCAATGAATGCGAATTTCATAAACTTCTTCGAATCCTGGACAGCCGTGTCCATTTCGTCACGCATGCTAAAAATAAGTTCATTCATATTTTTGAGAGAAGCAGGGCTGGAAACAAAATCGTTCGCAATTTCACTGACGATGTCAAACACAGGAACATCGACGTCGATTAGATCTTCAAATTTCTTGATGTATTTCTGGAGAGAAAACTTAGGATCATGATACACAACGATACCTTCTACGATCGTTAGCGACCTGATCAAATATACGTATTTTGTGGTTAGCTCGAAAATGCGATTGTCGTTGGATGTAAACTCCGGTATCTTTGCGAGTTCGACATTGAAATCGTCTGATTCCATGATCTTCTTGAGCTTTGGAACGATACGCCTCAAACGAGTTGCGGAAGCTCCCGATTTTATGATTCCTATTTGTTCGAGTTCGCGGATTAGACCATCTGAATTTTCCGTGACGATCGCCTTGACGCACCTTGAAATATTGGGTTTCACGTCACGGATATCAATTGTCGCACCGAAGTCATACAATACAAATGTCCCATCACTCCGAATACCCACGTTACCGGCATGTGCATCTGCATGGATCAGACCGATGTCAAGAACCATCCGTACATAGAGTTCGAACAGGCGTTTAGCAAGAAACCCATTCGGAACCGCGTCGGTTATTTTCCTAGATGGGACGTATTCCGATATCATGTATGTCTCCCCGGCTTCGTACACGGTTGGGATTGTAAGCCAATCGAGATACGAGAATTTCTTCTTGAACATACTCGTGGTCTTGGCCTCGTGCCGCAGGTCCAGCTCTCCTAGAATCATCGGTCTGCACTCCCGGACGATTTCGAGCATATTCTCCGCGCCCTGAATTCCGAAAAACTTTGCAATGTCAAGGACGGTGATGAAGAGTGGCAGATCCTCTGTGATACGCTCTTTAACCCCTGGGCGGACGCGTTTCAATACCACGTCGCTGTTGTCAGTCTTCCGCTTTCCCTTGTATACAGAGGCAATAGATGCGGACGCGATGGGGGTTTTATCAAACTCGTAAAAAGTGAAATCAGGCAGAACTTCACTATCTACAATTACCTCGTTCTGGAACCTCTCTACCACGCGCATGGTGTTCTCGTCCAGAACGTCTCCGCGTGCAGAGAGAAACTGACTCATCTTCACGGCTATTGGTCCGATTTCAGACGTGTCCTGAACAAACTCGTCGGCAGCGATTCTCCCAACTTCTCCGCCTCTTTGAATTTTTTTAATGTTGTCATACGTCCTGATAACATATTTGGCAATCTTTATTCCTCTAGAGGTGAGCTTAAAAATCTGAGGACGAGCTGTAACATTTGCAATCATAATTATACGATAATATATAATTTCAATTCTTAAATGCTCTGTCTTGTCAATATGCCGCTATTTCGTGATAAAATAATAATTGATTACATTAAATGTTAGTGATTTCGAAAAACAAATCAAAGAGTTCGCAAGCGGTCGTCAAGTTTACGAGGACAAAACCCGCCCCAAAGCCCGCACCCCTTCCTATGCCCCCTCCTATACCGCCACTGAACTTTGGGAGCGGAGTGCAAAAACAACTCACAGAAGCGACCTTCAGACAATATCTCATGGGTTTCGTACAAATAACGCCGATGAACCTGCCCGCCGCAATTGGAAAAAGGATTCGATACGCCATTGACACCGTCGTTTCTGGACAGATCGTATCCACAAAATACCGCTTGGGAGGGGTGGTTAAAGCGATCTCTGGAGACAATGTGATGCTTTTCAACCCTGGTGCTAGAAAAACATGGAACCTGAAAATTACACAACCAGCGGGCCGGAGGTTGCGTTTATACTTAAAAATCAGGTAAAAAATATATTTTATTATATAAAGGATGTCGATCAAATGCGTATTGTTACAGGCGTTTGGAAAGGAACTGAGAGATTCCATCGGGAGCAATGATGTCATCGCGACGAGTCGTTTCCTGAGTGTTGCAAAGGAAGCTGCGAATAGGGTGGTTTTTAACAAGTTAAATTTCCCTCAACATTTTGACACTATGACTATTGAAAACCTAGTCGAATATCTCGTGGACGTGTCTAAGTATATTGCCGTGGATTATACTAACGTTGTGTCGGCAGATGTGGATGATTTACTCAGCAACATGAACCTGTTCATAGAAAAGACGTGCCACGAGACGGCAGACGCTGAGGATGAAGAAGAAACGCAGATTGAAATAACCGACGAACTGTCAGCAGAGCCCGCACCTAAACCCGCTCCCAAGCCTGCACCTAAACCCGCTCCCAAGCCTGCACCTAAACCCGCACCAAAACCTGCCCCCAAGCCTGCCCCCAAGCCTGCCCCCAAGCCTGCACCTAAACCCGCACCTAAACCTGCCCCTACCCCAGCACCATCAAAATTATGCAAAGATGCAAGCGATATGGGAAGTTGCTGTGTTGACAAAGCCCTTAAAGGTGATTTGTCAGACCCTTCTTGCAACACCCCTAAGAAAGGTATCAATTGGGTTTTCTGGGGCGGAATAGTCTTGCTCTTGATCGCATTATGCATCATCGGCTATTTCGTTTACAAAAAATACTTCGCAACAATCAAAACGTCTTATAGCTTTGATGAGAATAACTTCACCAACTTCGTCGATGATAACTTAGGCAGCAATAATAGCAATAATAACTCTGACGATAACAACTTTGGTGATAACTTCGTCGCAGATAACTTTGACAAGGCAGACCTTGAGATTTTAAACATGCCGGTGCCAGCTGTCGCAGCTAGCAAGTGATTATATTATTGAAATAACACAATTTATCAACACGATTGTCGTTCGTATTGACAAAATTGTTATTACACGATGAGTTTATCCGGTGAAAATGCGGAGGAACCCGCTTATCCTAGTTACGACGTAAAGTATAAAGAGACCTACAACGACACCTAGTGCAATCTTCCAATTTTTCAGGATCATCATCAAGAACTCTAGCAGCTTCTTGAACGCCGGACCAAGAACCTTACCAATCCCTTTGCCAATGTCAACGATTTTCCCGCCAACCGATTTGCCAATGTCAACTACTTTGCCGCCAATGTCCTTGGTCTTGTCAATGACGTTACCACCGATATCCTTGGTCTTGTCAACGACATTGCCACCAACATCCACGACCTTGTCCTTGGCTTTGTCAATGAAATTCGGGATTTTGGGCTTGGAGATGTTAAGCTTTCCGATTGAAAATGGTTCGATTGTGTTCATCCGGTGGGCTTCGTAGAGCATAGCCATTGTTTTATATGTAATCATTATATTTTAATTTTATCGGAAATGCGTTTTGTCGATACGAATAAACTCACACCGTTGGTAAGAACTGCCACGACAGCTCGGAACAAATTTTTCTCCATATCGTGTCTTGGACGTGCAGGTTCTTTTGACACTTTAATAGTGGGAAAAAAATGAGCAAGTCGTCTTCGCCGAGAAGTTCGCAGAATTTGTATAGCACATAATTATACGATAGGAAGTTCTTCCTCTTCGGAGACTTGTGCTTGTAAAACGGGTCTTGAATGAGGTTAAACATGTCTTTCAACTTCTTTTCGAGTTCCGGAGATAACTTCAGCGTTGGCATACCAGATATTGTATTGGCAATCGTGTGGATGTTTTCATAGTATGCGGAATATCCAAGCTTTTTAAGATATTGTTTTACTTTGGACGGTTTTATTTCGGAAGTGGACGAGATCCTGTTTTTCTTGAATTCCGCACGCACCTTCTCGATGACCTCGTCTGGCACGGTTGTACCTTCCTTCCCCTGTAGCGCATTCAAGCACTCTGTGAGGTGATTGATCCGTTTGTAGGCCATACCGCCTTCTGTATCTTCTTTTTGTGAATAAGATTCCACGTACGACCGTACTTCTCCGCATTTATCGCATACGAGATCCGCTTTTGTCGTGTGATGTAACAAACACCCACCGCACTTGCATTTTTCTAGCTGGTCTTGTGTTGTAAAGTCCGTCACTGCGGAATTGGTTTCTTCGTTTATGACTTTTTCCACCGTATATAGATACTTGTTGAATGTTTTTTTGTTAGTGTTCCCAGATTTTACGTTGTATAATACTGGTGCGTCGTCTTTTTCGTCTTCGTATTCGTCGTCTTTTTCGTCTTTTTCGTCTTCGTCTTCCGTTACCGCCGACTCAGAACTATAATACTCCTTTATGAAAGGTATCGTATTCAGCAAGTATTCTATCTCGTCTTGTTCGATTTGCTCGGCGTTTTTGGGGCTTTTCTTCTTCTTGTTTTGGAACTGCTCTATGTTCTTGGCATATGCTTCCTGAAACGTAGAGAATTTTGAAGTTTCTACAACCTTCGGATCTTTTCTGAGTTTGTGTTTCTTTGCCTCGTACTTGGTCATGGACATCATCCTGTCCGCACTGGTGTATTTGGCCACTTCTTGCTTCTTCAACATATGGTGAATAACTTAATAATACATGTTAAATTATTACAGAGAAATGCTATCGTACGCGTATGACATTGCTTGTCTGTGGGCCCAAAATATGTTCAGGATGGTCAGACACCCGCATGGTTTTCATGTAGACAAGGTTCTCGTTTTTGATGAATCCGAAACACCGGATATTATGTACGAGTACGCCCCCACTGATATGTCAGTAAAACAGCTGAAAGAGTATGTCGCGTTGAATAATTACAGGATTGAGGTCCGTTATGTTTCTCATGGGCAGAAATTCAGGTGTATCATCAGAGACCACGATGATGTTCACCTTCCTATCCGTAAAAAGCTAGAGATGAAAAAGAACCCACGCATCTTGTTTGCGGTCATTACATTGAAAGACGGAACTATCCAGAATGTGACCAAGCGGGTTATAAAATACGCTGGACCTAACGCAGATTTTAACGTATCGGATGGTTCTCTAGTATTTGCCTCGGATATCGTTCCTTTCCACGACAGGGACCGAATCAACATATTGAGGATCAGGCTGGACGACTGGTCCGACTACTACTTTTCAATGAACGATCTCGTCGTATTTTAATGTAAATATTTCAAAAAAAATATATATTGCCAAAATAAACAATGATCGATAACCCTTACGCGAAGGCAGCAATCGTGGCATTCCTGAGCGCAATTCTGGTGACTCTATACGCAAAATTCAACGAACCTGAGGAGAAAAAGCTTGCATCCAGGTTTGCCCAGGTATTCATGGCGGTGCTGGTGTCTGGGGTTGCACTCTCATTCGTGATGAACGCTCCCGGTGGTGATGACCTGATGTCCGAACCGTTCATTCAAGGAGGGTTAGCTGATTTCTGATTTGTTAAAATGATTGTTTTTGTCATCACTCGCTCGAATGATGACAAAAATAAGTTACGGTGATTTTCAACGAGTTGCTCTGCGAATGTTACTGGTGAGCAATTTATTTAGGGGATAGAAATTTCTATACGCCGGTTTCACCCGATTGCCCTTGCTGTTTATAACAAAAAACCCTCCCTGAGGGCCTCTGTATATGTCACGTCCCTTCGTATCCTTCCTACCAGTCTTCACGTTTTTGATTGGCGCCATACTATATAATATATTTTATTTTAATCTTGAGGGATGATCAGCGGAAGGAGACGCTTGGAGAACCCTGCATTTATGTCATCGGTGAACCCAAAGTATGTGTCCGTGTCCGACCTTTTGTCTCCGAACGCGAACCCATATCCTTTAATGTCTTGTTCCAGATTATTAGAACTGGGGTTGAAATTCGTTGTGAAGAACTCCATTGCTCTCTTGGTGTATATGTTCCTGGTTACAAACCACGTAGCGAAAATTGCCACAATGACTATCGCGAACACGTGTAAGTTTTTCATGTTTATGTATCTAAATATTTTTATTTAGAGTGTATATTTCTTGAACAACTTTACGACATTTGCGATCGAGAACTTTTCTTGCCTCGCGGGTGGGAATTGAATTTTCTTCTTCTGATCCAAGTGAAATTTGAGCGCCATTATGCGTTTTTTCCGTTCGCATTCTAGTTGTTTCACCGGCGTTTCTACGGAAAGAAGTTCGTCCAAGTACTTTCCATATGCATGGGCGAAAATTATGTGTCTCTCGTATTCGTGTGCGTATGTAAGATTTTGGACCCCAAGATCTACTTTATCCGCGACATCATCCGATATTTTTATTATGTGCTCAGGGAGATAATCTTCTTGGTCGAAACTGAGTCTGTCAATACCAGTCAGACCTTCCATCGTCATTTCGGACGCAATAGATGTTGATAAAATATGAACCAACATTAGGTGTTCGGACGTAAACAACTCTGGCGGACAATCAATACACCCAGTTATAACACCTACTGCGGAAATACGAGTCCCCTCTTTGCTTTTCTGGCATATAAGTATAGGATGGTTCACCGTGTCTTCTAGTATCGCATCACATGGTTTCTTGGTGGGAAGAAATACGATGGAATTGTCAATAGACGCTCTGATGAGTTGTGTCTTTAATTTCGGTTCTAACCATCTACCATACGAATTCCTATCAAACTTATTCGAAGTCTTGTACCATGCGAGTGCGATATCATCAAAGTCCTTCTTGTCTGTAATGTACATATACAGATTTGCATCCGACCTCAAGATTGTTGATGTAGACATTTTATATATAGTATCCTTTCCGCGAGTGTGTATTTGTATGGTGTTTGTCAATATGAGGACGCCTCGTATCGACAAACCGAGTTTACATGGTATAATGATTATGCCATGAAACAGAACTGGTGCAACCTCGTGTACAACCCGCTGCCGCCGCCGCTGATAGTTGGTGACTGGAAGGGAAATGCGACTCTCTCTCCCCTAAGCATTGGTTCAAGCGGCGTGCCAATCAACAAAAGCTCGAGGAGCAGAAAACGACGCATATCCATTCCGGTGGGAATGTCCTCACGGCCAGAAGCACGCTTCACAGAAGTCATCTCAGCCTCTACCAGGAAAGTATCAAGACGTTCGTTATCGCGAAACCATGCCAGTGTGTCCGCGGCGTGAGCAATGCTCCAAGGGACTAGGCGGCGAGCAATATCTCGACCCGTCTGTTTCGTGTCCGTGAAACCAAACAGAGAGACACCGCATCCGCGAAGATGTGTATTGTTCTGCATGAAAGCCTCCCACTTGAAAATATCATCATACAGGTTCCTGTACTCCGTCTTCACAATTTCGTACATATCTCCCCTCTTCTTGGTCGCGGGTGGCCCGATTGCCGCGTAAGATGTGTTTGCGTCCACGTACACATGGATGATAAAAACCCATGCGAGACTTTCTTCGAATTCCGCCTTCCTCCCGAGAGATACCCTCCTTGCATCCCCCACCGGGAAGTTTACGCCCTTGTTGGACACAATAACTCCCTGAGCGACAATCTCACCAGAGTCCCCCGGGGCATCTCCGGACGTGGAAATAATCACGGGTTCGAAAGCGAATGAATGATACTCGTCGGTGATCTGCCTGTGGTTCTGGTAGATCTTGGACTTGTCTCCAAGCCCTGTGGAGGGTGGCTTCCTGATCTGGCCAAAGATCGGCATCACGTGTCCCACCAGCTTCGCGATATTCGCAACCTTCTCGAACACAGACATATCCTCAGAAAGAGGAGCGCCGTGTGCCTCTGCCATCGCGAAAGAAACATGTACTGCCAGAGACGCCCTTGACAGGACGATGGTGCTCAAACCACGTGCCTGAGTTCCGCTCCTGAGCAACTCGTCTGAGATTCTGCTCGTGTCCAACACCTGATTATCATACAACTTCACTGTCGGGACCGAGATGGAGTCCACTAGCATACTGTCTGCGAAGCGCTTTCTGTCATTCTGTCCCAGACACTCGCGAACTGCGAACTTCTTGTTGGCATTACGACGGTCAGTCTTGACGCGCTCGCCACCGGCAGTCATGTCACAATCTTCCACGATAGTGATGTTGTTAGGATCCGATGGGTCGTTGATCTTCTTCTTCTTTGGAAGAGATGTCACAACACCATCCGTAAGAGTCAGAAGGTCCGTATCAAGGCCTGGCATATCCCGATCGGCAAGGAACATATGGAAATCATCATCATTGAAGTTGATGCAGTCGGAGAAAGCGGGGGAGCTCATGTTTCGTCCTTGGTAGTTGTTTATCACTGGGTTTGTGAGTTGTTATTTTTTGGTATCAATATGAGCCGATGTATGTATAAGTAGTAAAAATGTCTCCGGGGTCAAATGACAAGTACGCACGCGTGTGAAAACTTTCTTCCACGTGTGTGTAAATATACGTAAAAAATATACCCCTTTAGGTTATACATCAATGTTTGATGGTCACTATACCGAATGGATAAATTCTCGGATGAACGGGATCAGGAAGTATATATCTCCGGGATTTTTCAAGTCTAAAACTTTATTAGAGTTGGGGGGTGGACACGCTCATAACGGGCACCGGTTTCACGAATTGGGAGCTATCGTGACGAGCACGGACGCGAGAGAGGGACATCTGGTAACTGTCAATGATACGTACCCTCATATAAAAACGTACATATTGGACGCCGATAAAGATGATATACCAGAGACGTATGATATAATTCTGCATTGGGGGTTATTGTACCATTTGAATGAAATCGAAAATCACATGGAAAAAATTTCACATAAATGCAATGTGTTATTATTAGAGACGGAGGTTTCTGATTCTGACGATAGTACATTTTATATAACAGTCAGCGAAGACGGGTACGACCAAGCATTCAACGCGAGGGGTATTCGTCCCTCTCCGGCGTATGTTGAAAAAGTATTACAACAGAACGGGTTTCAGTTTAAACTCGTAAAAGACCCAATCTTAAATTCTGGATATCATACGTACGACTGGGACATACAGAATACTTCGACGTGGGCCGGTGGATTGAGAAGGTTCTGGATATGCTGGAAAAATGTAGAATCTCCGTTGATTTAAACATTATACAGGAAGAAATCATCTTCTGTCGTTGAGGGAGTACTTCAAATCAAATCTGTTTACTGACAGTCCGATACTGTCTACGTGATGTTTCAGCCACGATTCCGGATTGCGACCTCGGTCTATGTGAGGTGCATATATATCTAAGTAGTCGTATAGTGACGCATATAGTTTCATGGCTCGAGGGGCACCGTAACACATCTGGTCGTTGAGACCGCCCCAGTCCCACACATCAGGGACATAAATATCGTTATCGCTGCCTAAAGTCAGTACGAGTGGTTGATGGCATACCATGTCCGTCCTTGCATACATTATAATGTCGTATTCGTCGTCCGGTATCAGATCAACCCCCTTTTTCAGATTATAAAACATAGAAAGTTTGTGCATGGATTCTTTTTTTAAAATATCTGGGACATTTCCCTGTTGTTCATATTTTTCGAAATTATGTTTTTTTATGCCGTATGTCTTAATGAAATCTTCGTATGGTTCGATGTCTGAGTTCAACGAACAATAAAAATGCACGTCGTATCTCTTGGCAAAGTCTTCGAACCATTTGTAACTATCCTTGTAACAGGTCGCTCGACCGACGAACACGATCGCAACCCGAAGAGGAGCCGGACACCATACGCTCACTCCACCAACCAATGACTTTCGCTGGCATGGGAATCCGCGATATTTTGGCCCAGTAAACGACATTATTATCTATTGTCTGAGATTTTATAATAATATGCTTAATAATAAAATCTCATTTCGCATCATTTTCGTATCGACAAACTATCATTTTAACATCTAACTAAAAAATTGATCGCCGCTAGCCCCCTCCAGACCCAGACCACGCATCTGGGGAGATACAAATGCTCCATAAGATGGATTGGCGCGTGGAACCTGGATCACCTGGGGAGCCTGCTGTTGCTGCTGCATTTGGGGCATCGGACTAGGGCTCACGCTAGGAATTGGGTTGGACATCGGGATCGGTGGCGGCGCACTCTGCTGCAGGAGGCTCTGCAGTTGTGCCACCGCAGCGGCATTGCTTGCTTCCGTTGGTATTTGGGCTGCGTAAGATGGAGCCGGAGAAGTGCTGATGGCAGGGTCGCCGAGAGCGCTTACCGCTTCCAGGCTAGATGAAACGCTGTTAGCGGGAGAACCGGTCTCCACGACATCCTCAGGACTGGGGCTCAAGTCTATCTCCTCTCCATCGATCTGGTCGGTTTGAACACCGTCGGCATCCACCGAACCTCCGAGATACGCGCGCAGAATGTCCTCGGTAGGGAGCAGTTCGCGAACGGACGTTTCCACCGCATTACGGACAATCGCCAGACGGACTTCGCGAGGTGCCTTGACCAGGGCGGGGTCAAGATAGAAAGTTTTCGCCACGTTAACGAATACCTTGTGCACGAACACGTCGTCAGCGGGAAGTTTCAACTGGATATGGGGCTTGTGGCTGTGGATTTTCACAGATGACAGAATCTTCACGTACGACACGAACGCCGCCGCTACGAGCTCCGGGAAGTATTTGTACTTGTTAGTGATTGCAGTCACCTGTGCATCAATCATACTCTGGTTCCACAGGGGGATCTCGCGCAGTTTCATCTGAAACTCCTTTGTCGGTTTTCCGAAACCCGCGTTCTTCTTCGCTGCCATGTACAACTGGTTGACCGTGTTAATAGAAAAGGGGGCAACCACGTCTGCAATCTGGAAGATGTACTCGTCCTTAGCTGAAACTAACAAGGGAGATAATTTCTGGTTGGCCGACATATTATACAAACCAAATATATTTTTAAATCAACAAATAAACACACCGGTTATTCTTCTCGTGCATAAAGCGCGAAATCCTTCACGGCGTGGCGGAAAGATTTCCTCTTAGGCCAGTCGCACCCCGAAATATCCGTATTCCACAGTGTCCCCGGGGGGCATTGCATCTTTGTAGGATTTTGTCGCCCATTCTCGCATACAAAATAGAACGGGGATTGATCATCTCCAAATGGTAACGTGTGGTCCGTACAAGTCTTCGTAGGGGGTGAAGGAGGTGGGGACTTTGCGGGAGGAGGTGGGGACTTTGCGGGAGGAGGTGGGGACTTTGCGGGAGGAGGTGGGGACTTTGCGGGAGGAGGTGATAAGATTGGTAATGTTCTGTTCATGATAGAGACATCTGCACAATTCCAAAATTCCTCTGGAATTGCGTATTCTCCACACGCTGGAAGATTTCCGCGGTCCCCTGGCGGCAGGCATGAGTTTCCCGTTACCCACCACCACCATAATACGCAGTTGGGGCATTCATAACCAGCTGGTAGTTCGAACAGCATCTCATATGTTCCCTTCTGTTTATCCCCTAAATCCCAGTATCTTTGATTTGTTTCTATATTTGTCAACCAATTTTTTGCGAAGCATTCTGGGGTTGGGGTTTTGCCGGCAGGGCAGAGACCAAAATAACTATGGCCTCTGTGAACTACGGTGAAAACGACTTTTATTTTTACTTGCTGCCCCGTTATCCACGTTCTCTGAATTTCTCCAGGCGTGTCATATTGCTGCCTCCCGCACGTGAAATGGTTGCCGCCTCCGCCGAATTGCCAATTACCATTTGGCCACACCGCATGCGGCCCTCCACCTGCCAGGCTCATGTGGTCATACTCGAGCCCACGGCGGTGAGCTATGAGATTCCTTGATACCGGTTCTTCAAGATACCCGTGAGCCGTAACCTGAGGAAGTGGTGCTATTACGGCTACTAACATAGTCAAAGTTTTCCATAAAAATCCAAGTCCCATGGTATTATAGTATGTGCATTTTTTTTCATAGCGCAAAAATACGCAGCATCATATCAACGAAAAACCAACTTAACTATATACGTCTCTGCAATATCAACACGATGTTCGTGAAATATATGACTATATTGGCGACATTCTTGTCTGTCGTTAATGGGCATGGAAGCGTTCGAGACCCTCCTGCTAGAAATGTTCTCGCCAACTCGGACGACTGTCCCGACTGCTTGAACGCGGGTGGTGTTTCGGTAATGTACAACGGCGTCCGGTCGAAGGCAAAATACGGCGTCTGTGGCGACCCATGGAACGCCAAGAAAGACCATGAAGCTGGTGGAAAATTTGCCAGAGGTAAAATAACCAAAACTTATAAATCTGGAAGCACTATCACTATAAAGTTATCATTCTCTGCAAATCATCAAGGAATGATGTCTTTCAGTATTTGCGATCTTCCAGACAAACGTATGTCTCCCTCCCAAGAGCGGTCACTCACGACACAGAGGTGCTTCAATAAGAACGGTCTTCGTCGCGCGGACAACAAAGGTGTCTATTCTTTTTTGAAAGGCAATGAAGACAAGCTCGCTGTCAAGTATAAGCTTCCCAAGAGTTTGAAATGCAAGCACTGTGTTCTTCAATGGCACTGGACGACTGGGAATTCTTGCTGTCCAGGAAACACTCAGAAGAAATATTGTGGTCCCGGAGTTTCTAAATGCTTCAAGTATACGGTGCCAGAGGAGTGGTTTAATTGTGCAGATATTAAAATCATCTGATGTTACTTTCGCATAGAATTTTGTAGCGCGAGCTTGATTCGCTCTAAACGTCGTACGGCTTCTGCCGGATTCGTTTTGATGGAGGTGTCGACGACCTTGGGACGTTTTACATCCTTCGGTTTTTTAGGTACGATCACTTTCTCAACGCTCCAATCGATGTCGACATAAAAAGTGTCGTTTATCTCGTAAAACTTGGTTTTGTATCCGTAGATTGCGAGTTTTTCCGCGATATACCGTGCCCCATGTTTAACATTTATGGTTGGTCTTCCGAGTATAAAATGCGGAACTTTGTAGACCACTGATGTTTCGTTTGCGTTTGCTCTGCGTGTTACAAGTTGAAGGGCTGCGCCAAAAAGCTGCTTATAGGTTTCGTGACTGACCTGCCTTTTCGCCAGGCGGATTTGTTGCGCATCCTGGGCGGTAAGTATCGTCATCTTTAACGTATAAAATCAATTTTTTAAGATATATTTTACATTAACGAGGCGCCATTCCAATTTCGATATGTTTATTTGGATGTTCCACCACGATAACAACGTCATTTTTGTAGTTCATATGTTTGTCAACGGGAACATTGTAAGAAAATGGAACGGGGATATGATCAGTTTCTGTAATAACATCAACTCGCGGCATGGGAGCGTTTGAGGTTTGTTCCTTTGGGAAGCACATATATGAGCAGAGGGCGGCACCAGATAATGACAGGACTACGGCAGATACTACGAAAATAACTACGAAAATAACCGCGGGCATTTTTAAAATATTTGCGTGGTTCTTATTATGGTACATTTTTAAGTGATTTCCGGAGTTATATACACTATAGCATACCAGGGTCAAACGACACTTTGAATATATGGTATTATGCGTTATTTTAAAATATTTGATTATAGTAAAATGTTTCTTTTCGTACTTGCAATCCTACTGCTCGTAATATACAATTATCGTTCTTATATCAAAAATGCGGCAAAAACTCTGAAGCTCAGAGGAGTGGATATGCCGGGACTGGAACATTTCAAAGTAAAGTACCCGACTTACTATGAAAATATTAGAAAGCATTTAGATATTTTCAACAAAGAGTATCAAAAAACATTCGACATGGACCACATGGGACCTTCCCTTATCAACAAACTGTTTTCTATCCGCGATGACGTTCTGTACAATATATCTGAAATAAGGCTGCGATTGCCAAACGACCTCGATCTAGAAAAGTCCATCACACGTGTGTACGAAACCGCGGATCGGAGAATGATGGAATATATAACTGATGTCAAGAGTCGTTTTCATATAAATATTTACCCGGGGCAAACTAGCTCTGCATTCGCTGCGAGGAATTATAGGGCTAGCAATGACATGGTGCTGTAATTACATCGTTTTGATCAGATTACCGAATGTGTTCAATCCGAGGGAACGTTCCAGTGTTGATTTGCCTTTAACAGCAGGTTTCGGCCTACGGAGTTTGAGAGAATCGTTCACTACAGATGTTGTATCGATGTTAATTGGTCTATCGGCTGTTTTGGCACTGACATGGTGTTTCGCAGCGTCGTCATATTTATATTCCTGCGTATCGTATGATATGACTGTCATCATCGTCTTTGCATAATTTATGGTGTAGTCCACCTCGAGACTAGGTTTTCTAAACTCTTCGATATCAAGATGCCCTCCGAATGCTTTTAAAACAATTTTTGGAGGAGCTGGAATCACCTGGTCCGTCAGTCCAGTTATCATTTTCCTGTAGTGCCTGATGCTCATTTGATGCACTCCGGATACCACTCTTGACATGTTATCTCTCGCATATCCCTTGATACATTCCCAAGAACAGAATTGGCCCCCGACCTGGTACTTTCCAGAACTGAGAAGTTTGAATGGATAATTCAGCGTTTTACACTCTCTTGGGATAGGGTGGCAGCAGTGCCAGCACAACTTCTCTACGAATATTTCCTCGCGTTCCGCTTTCTTTTGGATTACATCCATGATGTCCAACACGCCTGCAAGTTGCGCCCACCTAGAAACAATTTCTTTCATCTTTTCTTTATTTAATCCAAAATATTAAGTTATTAGAAGTCTGCGTCAAGACCGAACACATTATCTTCAACATTCATGACCCCCGCGCGTTGATATTCGGCGACCTTCTTTTCAAAGAAGTTGGTCTTTCCCTGTAGAGAAATCAGCTCCATGAAATCAAACGGGTTGGCAGAGTTGTAAAACTTAGAGTGACCAAGTGCTACGAAAATGCGATCAGCGACGAACTCGATGTACTGGCTCATGAGATCTGAATTCATTCCGACCATTCTGCACGGGATTGCGTCGCAAATAAAATCTTTTTCATTTTCCACAGCCTCTGATACAATGTTGCGAACCTCGTCGAATGTGAGTTTGTTCTCGAGTTTGGAATACAGCATTTCACCGAACATCTGGTGAAGACCTTCGTCCCTGCTGATGAACTCGTTGCTGAGCCCCAGACCGGGCATCACTCCGCGGTTCCTGAGCCAGAAAATTGCACAGAAACTCCCCGAGAATAGCAGCCCCTCTACACAAATCCACGCGACGAGGCGTTCCGCAAACGACTTGCTAGGGTTGAGCCACTTCTGTGCCCAAGCGGCTTTCTTGCCTACTGCGGGGATGGTTTCTACCGCTTCGAACAGACTATTGCGCTCTTTCTCGTCAGACACGAGCGAGTCGATGAGCAGCGAATACATCTCACTTTGCCCAGTGACAATTCCATTGAATGTTCCTGCGTGGCGTTTTGGCTCATTGAAACAAAAAGTGTCAGAAATTCTATTTTCGTCCGTAATGCTCTCTACACGTACAAGAGATGGGTTTCCTTTGATATCCTTAGAAATAAGTTTCAGTCTCTTTGGAGAAAACCCGAGAGAAACTAGATGAAATACTTGAGATGTGCTGATATACATGATATACTGTTCATTGCACCAATATGCCTTACTTCCACCACTACCATCTGGTAGCATACGTTCTTGAGCCTTGGCCTGAACTTTAATAGGAGTAGACACTCCGAGTGTAGTCATCATCATCTGCACATCCTTCAAGAACTCATAATTAGTAGAAACAATCTGAATACTTGTAGCCGTCTTTGTAGCATTTACGTCGACACACCCATCAGCGTCCACATACCCTGCAAGCCACCTCAACTTTGTTTGCACAGAATAGTTAATTGGAACGACGAACTTCCTCTTGTTTATTTTGTCTGTAATATAGAAATACATCTTATCATGTTTATCGTCGTTTGACACGCATCCGTTAGACGATACCTCTAGATGATGAAGCAAGTTTTTCTTCTCCCCGTATAGAGAAATTACCGGGTATTTATCACGAACATATGTTCCATCTCCACAGAAGAAACCATGTGTGTATGGATTGAGAAAAACGTCTGGGTCAGTAGCATTTACTACAGGCACTTCGTAGTTAGCAATAATATCACCTGGACACAGATCTTTAGTCATAACACGTTCTACATAAGAAAGTTCAGGATGTCCCTTCGGACCTTTGCGAACCAACCATTTATGTTCCGTGGTACACTCCAGACTCATCCCATTAGTCAGCTGTACTTTGAGAATAGGTGCATTAACGCCAGTCTTCACAATCCTCACATTACTAAACTCCTCGCCATTCCATACATTCACGTACTCTCCTACGAGAGAGTCAATCTGATGATATCCCGTATCGGTCAGTATCTTAGTCTCAGGAACAACACAATGGATGGACTCGTTGAATGCCTGGAAAGCATAGAACTGACGGGCCTCTGGGACTGTCACTTCGTGTGAAAAGTTCATCTGAAGGTTCTCCATAACAATCCCGTCGCTCGCAGCAAAGAACCCCAAGATGTGCTTGATGAAATAACGCTCGTCATCGTTAAGCTTGTCGCGCCAGTCGATTACGTCCTGACCAAGGGGTACTTCCTCGACGGTCCAGAACGACGCCACTGCCTTTTTGTACATGTTCCAGAGGTCGGGGTATTGGATGGGAAACGCGGTGTACTTGCGGCAACCATTTTCGGAGAGGATGGGATCAGTGATTGCGGTCATTGTTGTAAGTGCGTGCTGTTACTATTAACAACGGAATAAATGGCTGTGATTGTCAATATACGTTTATATATTGACAAAATAGACGGCGCGAAAGTGTATCGCATGTGATGTTACTCCCAGACGATGCGAAGCTGTGAGATTGTGTTACATTTTAATTCTTACATTTAATTGAATGTTATTGTCACACGAGTTTTGATATTTTGGCACGATTTTATCGCGGCTTTGGACAGTTCCTTGCGTTTTTCGTCCGGCTTTGCTGTCGTTTTCCTCTGTTTCATCGACTGTGTCATATCTTCCTCGACTTCTTTGATATTTCTCAGGCACTCATTAACTATATCGTTTTTGATGACCCATCTGAAAAAATTGAGCTGCCCGCACGTCGTGGAAATCTCACCGCCATCGAGATCATTGAACACGATGCGATCTCCGCGGTTGAATGGGTCGAACATTCTTTTAGAATAACTTTTCAGCTGACTTTTGTATTCCATGAACACGTTGAACAACCTCCCAGAGCTCGTCGTGAACATGATGTTTTTTTTCTTCGAGTAGTTTGAAACAAACCAATCTAGGGTTCGGAGGCTCATCAACTCGTTGTGAATTATTTTTAGCATTATGGTTGTGTTCTCTTCGTCGTCAAAGAATTCGCGCAGGGATACTTCGAGGTAATCTTTGGGGTCCTTAACCAGAAATGACAGAGTCATCTTTGTACTATAAACATAGATTTTATTAAATTGATATAATCAAAACCCATATCGACGAAATTATGTCTTCTTGTTCTGCATCCAAGGGTCCTCGCCGAACACGCTGTTGATGGTCGCGGAAGTGCTGGCATCGGCCGCCTCCTTGATGTTCTCCTCAGTTTCCTCGGGGATAACTTCCCGGGTGAACTCGGGCATCTTCTCCGACGCGGGGAGAGGTGCGGCGGGGGGAGGGATCCTCTCCTTCTCGGTGAGGTGTGCATCCAGACCATCCTTCATCACCTTTTCCTTGCGGTCGTTGAAAATCTCCTTGGCAGACCGCTGGCTCTCGGCGTATCCGGACATCAGGTCCTGCAGGAACTGCTCCTGGTACTCCTGACTCTGCACGGCCATCGGGTCGGGAGGGCAAGGAACCCAGTTGTACATGGCCACGAGGAAAATGTCCACGACGTTGTCGCCACTGCGCTGGAGGCGTTTAACGTGCGCCTTGGCCTCCTCCTCGGTGGCGAAACAACCGCGCACCTTCATTGCAAACTGACCGCTCTTCTGGCGGCAGAACTCGGGTCCTACGAAACTTACCAGGGCGAAGTTCTGGCCGGGGAGGGTTAGGTAATCGGGCTCAAGGATCAGGCCGACGGGGAGCTCGACGATAGTGTTGTTGGTTGCCATTGTGTTCTATTGTACAGATATACATTTTGTTAAGTTATTTTACGCACATTGGTTACAATTTAAAGTTGGATTCTCATTTAACAAACGTATGGTCGTCTAAAAATCGCGGCAATTGCAGCCCCTCGCGAATACGATTCCTTTTTAACGGGTATTTTCTTTTTTGCGACCGGCTTCTTCTGAGCGCGCGCAATCATGCTATCCAATGACAGAAAGTGCTCTATACTGCTGCTCGGCATCGGCGGTGGTGGCAAATTCTTCTTATCATCTTCGTCTGGAAACAGCTCCTCTGTCAGGGACGCGGGCAATTTTATATACTCCCCCCTAAAATCGCTGCATCTACAATACTTCTGCCCAACGTCCTCTTCTTTCCTAGAATAACAACACTGACGCATACCAGCCTTGCTGACCAGGAAATATGTATTTGACGACTTGTGGTTCCTTCCGACGTTCTCGCAATACCGCGAGGAGTGTCTAAACATATATACATGTTCCGCTTTGATCACCCCCGTCACCTTCCCTTCGTATTGCGAAGGAATAAGTCGCTCGATTTCTCCTATTGCACTAGAATACTCCCTGAGAGACGCGTGGGAGAAATTCCCAGAGTTTGTAGGTGATGAACATTCGATGTCAATCTCGGGATTTCTCAATTTCGTAAGAACTCCCTTGGCACGAAGACACGTCTTGGATATGACTTCTTTCACTGCCGCCAGGGATTTGATTATGTCACCTGGGTGTAGTCTCGTCTCAATGATGTCGCTTTCTGCAGAGTCCAACAGATACTCCATGCGCGGGATGTACACGCGTTTCAGGTCATCATGTTTCGCGGCCCAAGGCAGCCGCATCCCAGTCCCCTTGAACACTGCAGAGTCTACGATCTGTTCCCACGGGTTGGAAAATGGGTTTTCTTCTACTCGGAGCAGCTCCAGAAGTTTTTCGCGAATATGCAGGGCGGTTGGAGATGTAACAAAAATATTGTCGAACGTAATATGAACGCCTACTTTGATTTCGTCTCCCTTTTTCTTAGGGAGATTCGAAATGCAGATAGTCGCAGAAGACCTTGCCACGTCAAATAAAAACACCGTCGCAATACATATTATGTGCAGGATGTTTTTGACCTTCTCCTGGAAATCTCCCACGGACATCATTTTTGCCATCTGGATATCCTTCGTGACAATATCAAGATCATAGAACATCCGAAACACCCTCGGTTTGTATTCGACGATGCAGGACGGCCTGCCTCCCATCAGGACCCCCCTCGAGTATTCGTGGATGAAGTCGTCGTTCGAACTTTCGGGAACGCACAGTACTCCTTTATCTAACAACAAATGACTGACTTCTCCCCCGCCACTACGTCCGAAATATTTCCTCTTGCGGCACCACTCGTAGACATGAACGTGTTCTGACATCTTTATTTATGGTAATAGATTAATTCATCTTATACTCTTGGGTGTCAATATGATGTATGTAAAAATTAACTTAATAAAAGGATTGCATATAATATTAAAAAAATGGATACACACGATATCAATGACCGCATCGACCCATATCTATGCGTTTATGCATCACAAGGCGCGGCGTGTATAGGCGACAATAAACACAAGAAAATATGCGATGCTGTGGAAGCGTTCTGGGAGCGCGCTCATTCGCCGAGTTATAGAGCCGCACTGAAGCGCAACGTGATCATGACCGCGGAGGAAATCATCGATCGCCTGGAGAAGAATCACCCTAAGATCGCGGATATCATGAAAGTAGCCGGGAACGAAGAAGAATCGTCTACGGACGTGGCGAAAAAATATAGCAAACTTTCTTCGGAGTTCACGAAATATGCAAACTTGAATTATATCAGTCACGAGTTCTATGGGGTGGTTGACGATGCCATCCGCAAGACGACGTACACGACATATGGAAACGCACAGGAGTCTAAGGTGTTCGATTACATCAGGGGGACTCTCGGAATTGACGTTGTAGAAGACCCGAGCTTCTATAAATCACAGGCGGGGGTCATTGAGAATGAATATGGGACTTTCCCATGGTTCATCGGCGGTAAAATTGATGGGATTACGAAAGATCGCAAGACTCTTGTAGAAATCAAGAACCGCGTGAACAGGCTTTTCAGAATCATCCCGCAGTACGAGTCTGTCCAGGTGCAGATGTATTTACAACTTCTTGGGTTGGACAAGGCAATCCTCGTAGAATGCCTGAAGACCAAGGAGCGTAGTGTTCTTCATGAGGATGTTAATGTCATTTCTGTACACCGAGACTCTGTAAACTGGGAATCAGATATCGCGCCAAGACTCGAAGGGTTCGTCGACTTCGTTATCAGACTTATCCACGACGAAGAACTCCAGAACAAGTATCTGAAGTCTAAACGTCGGTCCGCTATAGTTTCGTCGCACATAACCTCATACGCGAAGACGAAGAAGTCCGCGTAAACTTTTTGTTTTTGATTTGCTTTGGCGTTTTTACATCAAAACGCCGAAGAAATATAAATGAACGGTGGCAGTGTCGATATGATCACAACGCGAGCGCTAGATACCTGGCCTTCCAGAATTCGGGGTCGTCCCGCGGGGGCTTGCCAGTCTTGGCGTTTACGAGCGCGTGCGCCTTTACCGTCCACGCGAATAGGGTATCCCTGTTGGCAAGATCTTTGGGACCAAATTTAGAAAGCTCGAGCACGCGCTCGAATCCTTTGCAGCACCCGTCGCACGGGAGAACAAACTGAAGAGACTTGAAAAATGTGCTATAATTCTTCTTGTCTGCAGCGGTCGGGTTCATCGGGTACCGGAGACTAAGTACATGGATACAGAACCAGAAGGAACTTCCCCATAATTTAGGATCGAAGTTTATAGACTTGTTCATCCTCTTTATTTACTTGTATAATTAGATTTTTATTATCGTTTTTTATTATCGTTTTTATTATCTTTTTTATGTGATGTATTCTTCGTTTATCCCGAAGTTCTGTAGGGCAATTCTAGATCCATTTTGTTCAGCGTCCTTGCGAGATCTCCCAGTTCCCTCCGAAACCTTCCTACCGTTCAGGTTGACATCTACGACGAAACTCGGGCTACCGCCGCCGCGCTCATACGTCGTGACGAACTCGGGCTTTCCTAGTTCGACAGACCTTGCGTACTTTAGCAGGCGGTCCTTGTAGTTTGTATCCGTCATGATGTCGTGCATGTTGGCGTGTTTCTGAAGTGCTGACATAAAGAACTGTCGCGCCGCCGGTATCCCAAGGTCAAGGTAAATAGCACCAATGAGGGCCTCGAGAACATCTTCCACGATACGGGGATTTTTGTTCCACCCCTTATGAAGACCCTTCTGATTCATTATAATGAAGTCATGGAGCCCGAGATCAATCGCAAGCTTGCTCAGGAACTTTCCTCCAACTAGTTTGGTCCTGAGACGAGTGAGCACGCCCTCGCCCTTCCCTGGGAAGGTGTCGTATAGATACCTAGCGATGATGAACCCGAGAACAGAGTCTCCTACAAATTCTAGCGTTTCGTATGTCGCACCCCCCTCTTCTATAGAGTTGTACGAAAAGGCAGTGAAATAATATGAAAAGTTGACGACGGGCATCCCTGTCAATTTTTCAATATCTTCTTTGGTGAACAAAACTCCGGATTTTGTAGACGGGGGTCCCGGGTATTCCTCTATGGTATCAGCGAACATAGCCGGCGTTGTAGTAGTTATACGATTACCTAACATTTTTAGTTAAGTTCTTTATACTCAGGAGTATCCTTGTCATTCGTCATTTTTACTCGCAATCCTAACGTTATATTTTGCTTCGTGGTATATCAACGGTCGTATGAAATGTGTCATTTGTCCCAGGTCTCACACTTCTAGGTCGGGACATATCAACAGGCGGTTGCCTTACAGGGAGACGATAAACTTAAACATTAATTATATTAGGAATACTTAATGGGTTCGTCTAAAGCCAACCCAAAGTCTTCCAAGGCAGACAGCGAGGAGAGGGAGAGGGACATGGCAACTATCATCAAGAAACTATCCCCGACAGCCACAAAGGAAAAGCTAGAGGAGCTCGTGGAGAGGTGGAAGCTGAATGACGTTGGCGCGACGTTTGAAATGCAAACGATTCACATGTTCTCTGCGCTCGGGGTGGATTTCAGCGATGATCTCTTTTCTTCCATCGAGAAGGACCGCGGAGCTTTTGGACTGAGGGAAATTGACGATAAGATCACAGGGGCGGAGATTGAGGCTATTTCTCTGTACCACAGGCTTCGTGAGGTGAACCTCATGCCCGGCAAGATGAATGAAGACCCCGAGAAGGCTGCTAACCTTAAGAAGATCACCAAGATCCTCGAGATGATTTACTATTCTAAGAAGGTCGTCTTGAGTGCTTATCAGGCGAAACTAGCAGTTCATCAGCTCGGGGCTGAGGAGGGTGTAGTAGAACTTGACGGAGACCTTGACTTGCAACTCGGGTCATGGAATCTCCGGTTCAGGTTCATTGATGGGGACGTGAGTTCTTTCCAAGAGCTGCTGCTGTTCCTGCTGGACAGCGCCATGGAGAAAAAGTTCAGGAAGTATGGTTCTTGGCTGTATGAGCCCATTATCATCGATGGGCGCGACATGCACTCGTGGCGTCCGGTGATGGAAATAAAGGATTTCGTGTATTCGCGGCTCAAGAAGGAAATTTCTTGGGAGCAGTGGAAGAATGCGACTCAGAATATGAGGAACATTGGCTCGGCAGTAGAGTATCTCACTCATTGTCACGATCATCAACTCCCGTACCTCAACAAATCGCGCGGGGTGTATTCTTTCTACAATGGTGTGTATATCGCAGGGGAAGATAGGTTTCACTGCTTTGCTACTGAGAAAGAACCGTTGTCAGACTCGGTTGTTTCTTGCAAATTTGTGGAGGGAGAATTCGACGACAAGGATTATGATGATTGGATGGACATCCCGACGCCCCATCTGGACTCTATCGCAAACTACCAGGAGTGGGGCCCGGAGGTTCGTCGCTGGCTCTTTGCGCTCCTCGGCAGGTGTCTTTACCCCGTGAATGAGCGCGACCAATGGCAGGTCATCCCATTCTTCCAAGGTCTCGCCGCGACAGGTAAGTCTACGATCATCCTCAAGGTTATCAAGAACTTTTACGAGACGATCGACGTCGGCATTCTGTCTAACAACATCGAGCGCAAGTTCGGTATTTCAGCTTTCCATGACAAGTACCTTGTGTGTGCCCCTGAAATCAAGAGCGACCTGGCCATCGAGCAGGCAGAGTTCCAATCTCTGGTATCCGGAGAAGAAGTCCAGGTTAATGTGAAGCACGAGAAGGCTTTCATGTGCGCTTGGGATGTGCCAATGGCTCTGGCAGGAAACGAAGTTCCAGGATGGGCGGATAACGGGGGGAGTATTCAACGTCGTATTGTCGTTTTCGAGTTCAAGAAGCCGGTTCGTGGAGGAGATATGAAGCTGGGAGACAAACTCAACTCTGAGCTTCCGAACATTCTTAGAAAATGCAACAAGGCATATCTCGACATGGCTGATAGGCACTCGGATGTCAACATCTGGTCGGTGCTTCCGACATATTTCATCAACACCAGAGATGCTCTTGCGCGCGCTACGAACTTCATCGAGAACTTCCTGGCATCTGACGCGGTCGTTATTGGCGAGAATGAGATCTGCTCGTTCGCAGATTTCAAGCAGGCTCTCAAGGAGCATGCGAGCAT
>Ga0247832_1002679_pt1 | contig 26531 bp, 32 predicted proteins | sample LaCruzMarch2015__10_FD_192407 | JGI IMG/M metagenome (GOLD analysis project Ga0247832, IMG submission 192407) | Freshwater microbial communities from meromictic Lake La Cruz, Castile-La Mancha, Spain - LaCruzMarch2015_4m | ecosystem: Environmental > Aquatic > Freshwater > Lake | place: Spain... | reverse complement strand
TGTTACGTCCAGTATTCCGTTTCATCTGCGCTCCTTCATGGCGACGATGAACCAGAAAACCTCCTTTAGTGAAGAACCCTAGTTTGTCTCAAACGCGATGACGGGGGACAACGGTCGAATTGCCCTTCAACGGCCCGATAATCTTCAAGACGGAAATCGACGTTTGAAAGACCGGCGTCCTTTGCGCGTTGTCTTGCCCGCGCAATCTGAGCATCGGACAACGTGACGCCGACAACACTCCGCGCCTGCGCAATTGACGCAAGATAAAGTCCAAGCCCGCCCCAACCGCAGCCTATATCGAGCACGCTTTGATCTCGCTGCATGACTAGTTTCGCTGCGATATGCCTCTTTTTCGCCAATTGCGCTTCAGCGAGGCTTTGCGTGGGCGTTTCAAAATACGCACAGGAATATTGCCAATCAGGATCAAGAAAGAGCGCATAAAAATCGTCGCCTAAATCGTAATGGTGCGCGACGTTGCGCTGTGAACGATTTGCGCCGTTTTTTGACATAAAGCGACTAACAGCCACCCGAGCGCGGTCCAGGATCTGGGTCAGCACAGTATCCGGCTCCCCTAAGCCCTGCAGCGCCAGGACAAGAAAATCGTAAACATCGCCTTCCTCGACAATCAGGCGGCCGTCAGTGTACAATTCGCCAAACTTTAGTTCTGGGTTGAGGATCAGTTCACGCTCGGCGCTAGAATCCGCAAAACGGATGGTGACTTTTTTTCCCGTCCCGTCCCGTCGCCAAAAGCCAGGCGCCGGCCCTGTGCCGTAATGACATCCAAAGCACCTCGTTTAATGACTTGCGAGAGTCCAGCGCGCAGCAGCATTTCCAAAGCAAAATCTCCCCACCAGACTCTTTCTGACAACATTAGCGCACAGCGGACGTTCGGACATCCCTTGAATTACGGCGATGACATTTTCGTTATTTGTGTACGCGCCAAAGCATATCTTCCGCCAAAATCTCCAGCCAACAGAACATCGCTTCATGCAAGCGACTACTTTGGGCCATCCCTGTAAGAAGCGCCACATTGTGAACAACGGCCGAGTCAATCCAATCGAGCCATTTCAACTCTGCTGGCGCGACCTCACGCTCATCGCCGAAGACTGCCGTAGACTGACGAGCCAATAATGAAGCATAGCGGATCTGTTCAGCCATGTCGGACCGCAAAGGCCAATTCACCGGAAATCGCCATAGCGGACACTCGCGACCAGCTTTTGCATCAGCGCTTTTACGCCGATCGCCCGGCCGCTTCTTCGGCGCGCCGCAGCGCTTCAATCGGCAAACGCCCACCAAGAATCGGATCGTCCAGCGCCAACCCTCAGCTGACAGGAGCCCACGCGCCATCGGCGCCTTTGCGGAACACGGTGAGGGAGGTGGCGTCAAAGTCAGGCAGGTCCTGGCCTTGGTCGACAAACCAAGCATAGCCATCGCGGATCATCCAGAACCGCGGCGCATCGGTGACGCCGTAGGGGCCGCAGGCGCAGTACACGCCGGTGCTGGGATCATCCTTGAGGCCCTTATCATATGTGCCGAGCTTGTTGGCTTTCTTGTAGGCGTCGTTCACATCGACCATGAACGCATCAGCGGGATAGTTTTCGCCCGCCTGGCGCACTTCACAGGCGGCGATTTCCGCGGCCGGGGCTTTTTCTTCCTTGGCTGTGGCCTTAGCCATAACCAGGATCATCGCCTTGGGATCAGCGATGTCGAGCAGGCTGAAAATGCGAACCCGCTCAGAGCCTTCCGCTCCCGCGGTCGGGACGTTTTCAAAAAAGCTGGACACGCCCCAGCTGAGGGAAGCGCTGCGGGCGCCAGCGCTGAATTCAAGCTTGGTGGTTTTGCCCTTGCAGCTCAGCGCGTTGTAGAGGATCGCCTCTTCCGGATCGATCGTCATGGTTTCGTTGATGACATAAGTGCAGCCTGCCGGCAGATCGCCCTCGACGCCGGCAAGGCGGGCAGGATCAAAATAATTCGCCACGCGGCCCTGGCACAAGCCAGTGCCTGGCAGGCGATGCCCGTCATCAGGGCAGGAGGCCTCGGCAGATTTCTCTGCCAGCTTATTCGCGGCGGGCGTGCAGGCCGCGGCTCCGATCAAAAGCGCGGCGGCGGCGAAAAGTGAACATAACTTTATGGCAATCCCCACCCCAATCCAAACTTCGATACGAACTCTAAAGTCACCCCTTACGTCCGCATAGCCTCCTTGGCGCAATGTCCGCCCTAGGCCAGACCTCCCCGGCTCGCCATACGACTGACGGCCTCGCCCTCGAGTCCGGCCGCTCCGGCCCGCCTGGTCCAATCGGCTCGATCTCGCCGGGAACGGTCATTCCCAAAGAAACTCAATCCGCCCCTGACAATCGTTGGAGCATAGCGCGCTGGTGGTCCTGCCCACCGAAGAATATCGCGAGCACCCGCACGAGGCGCAGGTCATCATCGACATCGAAATAGAAGATCGCCCGCCGTCTTGTGACCGAACGCAATCCGGGAAGAAGATCTGGGCGAAGCGTTCCCTGGTGGGGCGCGTTGCCCAGAGCAACCATCTCAGCCTCAATCCCCTCGATGCGCTCAGCGGCGCGCACTACAGCCTCATCGCGCTCATCGCCAAATCCCGTGTAACTTTCGAGCAGGAATTCAAAAATAGCAGCCAGATCTTTGTCCGTCTCGAGCGCACGTTCGACCCGATAGGGCATTAGTCCGCCTTCTTGGCGCGGATCATACGTTGGGTGCGTTCGCGGCCTTTTGTAACCTCGATGAATTGGCCGCCGCGCCGGGTCTTCAGCAAAGCGCGTAGCGCCGCCAATTCTGCGTCTTCAAGTTCCTTTTCCGAACGCAATAACTCCAGCCCGTGCTGCAAAACTGCGCTTAAACTTGGATAGCGGCCCCGTTCCACCAATTCGCGCGCAAACGCCTCTTGGCTATCCGTGAGTGAAATCGAGGTCTTGACCGTCACGTTTTCCTCCGATGCGGGCGGTGCTACTAAGTATTACCGCCCGCATCTTGCGTCAAGCTTTTGCGCGAGTTCGGCGCGAGAGGCCGTTTCGGGCCTAAACAATAGTGCTCGGATTGGGTCGCCTGCCCCAGCGGCTGATCTGGAGCAAAACAGACATTCGCCTCTGCCGAAAAAATCCCAATAAAAGACCTGCGAGCCGGCCCGAATTCATCGCCGAAAAGCGGCCCCGCTCCCGTTCCCTGGCGCATTTCTAAGCCGCTATGATGGGCTTAATGTCTCGAAAATCATCGGCTGCATCTTGCGCAACGTCGAGATCATAGCGCGTTTGCAAATTCAGCCAGAAAATAGGCGTGGTGCGCAGTGCGCGCGCAAACCGCAAAGCCGTATCCGGCGTCACGCTCGCTTGTCCGTTCATCAGACGCGTTACCCGGTTAGGCGGCACATGAATGGCGCGCGCCAACGCCGCCGCATTGAGCCCGAGCGGCTCCAGAAATTCCTCACGCAAAATTTCGCCGGGATGAATCGGTGCAAGCTTCTTCGCCATATCGCTATCGGGCCTCCTCTGCCCAATACATCTTGCGCCGCAATCAAGACGCTTAGTGGTAATCAACAATCTCAACGTCAGCTGGTCCGCTCCCACTCCAAGAGAAGCAAATGCGAAACTGATCATTAATCCTAATCGAATGTTGGCCGCGACGATCGCCACGCAACGCCTCTAATCTGTTTCCAGGTGGGGCGCGCAAATCCTCAATCGATCCGGCAGCGTCCAGCATAAGGAGCTTGCGTCGGGCTATCCGCTCAATCTGATCAAATTTGCGAGAGCGTTCCCGATTAAACAGAGCTTCTGTCTCACGGCACGCAAACGAATGGATCATGGATATTACATAATACGTATCACGTACTTTGGCAACAGGAATTGGCGCCTATCGATCACAAACCTGCCGCGTCCACGCGGCGATCCCAGTTCAGCCTCAAATATCTGCTTCTTCGGCGAATGGATCCCCGGCGAGGGTCTCAAGATGCCCCACAGCAGGCATTCGATCTGTGCAAGGAATTTACGTTGCCGGCTGCAATCTGCGACACGGGTAACCAGCCTGCGCCAGACTGAGATGCCTCAGACCGAAAAATCCACAAAAAGAATCCCGGTTTGTCCGCGTGAGACGGGGTATGAGACAGGGGCATCAGCCAAGCGCGCACATCTATAATGTTGATTAAATTAAGTTATTGGCCGTATTTGACATCCCTCTTTCTCCGCCATCGCCCCTCCCCACAACTCTCTCTGCGGCTTGGGCAAGGCCAGAGAATCCCGTTGTATTGCAGGGTTTCACAGAACTGGCTCCGCACTGGGTTTCCAGGAAACTGGCCGATTTTCTCTCCGAAAGCCCGGATAGTCTCCAGACCTCCGCACCGCGGCGATTTGGTGCGGAGCTAAAAATAACAAGCCTTTTCAGTTAGATGGCGGTTCGGGGAGCCGAGTGGTTTTTGGAGCGCCTCGGCAACCGGAACCAACCCATAGCGAACCGGCGCCCTCCCCATCCGCTCTTGTGCAAGACCCAAGCAGACCTGAGCAAAGGGCTCCAAGAACACTCTGTGGCGCTTCAGGCGGGCTCGATTGACGTTGGCTTACCGGCCTACCCTTGAGCGAAAGGTTCGGCGTCAAGAACCAGCAACCCGGGAGGCGATCACGCGAAATCAGCGCGTTAACGCCGTTCCTTTTCCAAGTGTTAGCTACGTCAGCCTACTGTGCTTTCAGCTCAGGTTTCTTTGTCGAGATTTGCAGGATGAACTACTCATACGAACAGCAGGGTCGGCGCGTGATTGTCGGGGCCGCGGTCGTGCTTGGCTTTGGCATGGCCGCGCTGGGCCTCGCCTACAGCGCGCCTTGGTGCTTCACCGCGATTCCGACGCTTTCCGCGCTCATGGCGTTGGCGATCTTCATTCAGAACAGCCATAGCGGTCTGCGTTTTGAAGGCGACGCGCTGACGCTCTTCAAGGATCGGTGGCGCCGCGTTATCGATCTCGGCACCATCCGCGGCGTTCGCGTCACGCAATGGTCGGACGGTCAGCCCAGCATATGGCTCGATCTCGATCACGCACCTGCCTACCGGCTGCCAGGCTACTGCTTCGGTTCGACGGCACTGCTCCTGGACGCCTTCCGGAAGCGCGGGATTGCCGTCGCCTAGGTGAGTGTGGACATCATGGACTTCATCATCCTGCTTCTGACCTTCCTGATTTCGAAGCTGCTCGTCCTGACACCACCCTTTGCTGTCTGGCGCTCACTCTTGATGCCCGCCTCGGGACGGGCGGCATGGCTCTATCACGCGCTGGCGTTGATCGGCCCCTCCGTCGCCGCCTTTATCTTCGTCGTATTGATGTGGCTCCCAACCTATTCAGGGCAATGCGGAGGCTGGCTCGGAGAGACCTCCCCATGCAGCGGTTTAGGCCAGTATGCGACAGAAACCATGTTCTGGGCCGCCATGAGCATGGTCTTGCCTAGCCTCCTGGGGATGCTGCTTGGCATCTCTGTGCTAATCGTTTTGTTGATCAGGCACCGCGTGTCCCGCCCGGCTGCGTGAATAAAGGGCACTATGACCCATTTCGGATGCCTCATTCGTGGCGAGGGCTTTCTGGGTATGCTCGAGGGGCGCGACGGCTCGATCGGCTTCTATGTCAACCGCCCGGTCGAGGCGGTCGATGCCAAGCAGGCCCGCCTAGCTGTCCTCGAAGTGTTCGAAGCGGAGCTGGCAAGGCTAGGCTGGGGGGGACAAGGGAGGGCGCGTCGTTGTCGAGGAAATCGATAAGATCGAGGAATCCAAAATTGCCTCGATCGCGCAAGGCTTCGTGGTCTTTCCGGACTCAGATGCCGACGCCGAGCCAGGGGAGACGGACATGCAAACGCCGTTCTTGCTGATCGCGGCCTCGGGGTTCTCGGTACATTCCGATGCGCTGCCCGAGCCATGGCTGCTGACCAGGAGGGCCATGAACAGTTTCCGTAACGCAATCTGCTACGACGCCTCAGGAACCGCCCGTACCATCACCGATGTAGTCCCGCTTCGCCAAATGACACTGTACGATCGCATGCTTCCCTGGCGCCAGATTCCGGTTCGGCTTGTGCTTCAACCGGGACCAGTTTTGTCGCTCGCCGATATTCGTGCCAGACTCGTTTCAGCGCTAAAGGGCGATAATGAAATCGCCGATTTCCTGAAGATTCCAGTCAATGAAGCCAGCGCACGGCTGAAAAAGGCGGGGTCAGCCCTCGAGCTGATCGAGACAGCAAAATCGATCGTTTGACGACATTCACCCGCCGGTGCCAGATATCAGTGCTGTCAGGATACCGACTGCAGGCCGAAAACCCCTCCCTGCGCGTCGATCAGGCAGCAGCGGTCGCAGCCGTCCGGGTCCGGTGAGCTTCGACTGGCCTGCGCCCATTGAAGTGGTCCATCCATCCAAAATGATCCTCGAACCAACATAAGCGATGGATCACTTCAAGGGGGGTAGACCAAGTGGTATTGCATTCACCAGCTTGGAGCGCCGCTGAGCAATGATCGGGATCATTTTTCTTGCTCTGCTGTCATGTGGGACGGTCTGGTGGGGCTGGCGCGAACTGAAGAATGCCCGCAGCCAGTCCAAGCCAACTATGGTCCGGAGGGTGGCGCTCTATTACGCCCTCGTTCTTTTCGGCATGGGGTGGTGTTTCGCGGCTTTGGGGGTCGCGCGCATGTGGTCGGACGCACCTCCGTGGATAGCGCTGATTGGCTTAGTACCTTTACTGTTGATCGCCTTGGCCGTTCGTTTCAGTCGAGGCTTCGCCGTGCGCCTCCTGCCCGAAGTGCGGCAGTAACGACCTGATGACCGCGACGCACCGCCTGCCCCCTCATTTGGATAGTTGCTCAACTACAGACGCTCGGCTTGGCGAGAGTTCGCCATCAGGCGCCCTTCCACCGCCGGAATGCAAGTTTTTATTGGCTTTTTTCTTGTTTCCGCATCGTTCCCTCTTTGCTCGCTAAAAGCCTTCGCGAACTTGATGATATTCGATGGCGGCGCAGTCGATTCGAAACTTGATGGGTTCGACCCAAACCCAGCTTCGCCTTTTAGGCAGCGTCTGGGTTGCACATCAGACACCCCCCCCTTCGAAATAGGCGATCGACTGACCCCACCGGGGGGCACCCCCCGTTTTCACCAGATGGGACCCATTGGTATCCCTACATACTAATCCGGTATTATGCAGCAAGCGCACCAAATTCGAAGTTGCGAGAGAGCCGGGGGATTTGATGATCTGCCGGCATGTCAGACCCTTTGATCATTCAGATGCTGGAGCAGAAGCGTGCGGAGATTTCCGGCGCGATCGCGGCCTATCAGGCTCAGATCGCGCAGGCGCGCCACGACCTTGCGTGCGGATTCCGGGATAGTTCGGCCACCGATTCCGACATGGGTTCGGCCACCGATTCCGATTTGAGTTCGGCCACCCGGGAGCTGGCCGAGCGCGTGATGTGCGAGCGCAATCTGGACCCAACGGACGGTCCGCTTCGCAATTCGGTAGTCTTCAAAGTCGTGCAGGCCTTACGGCATGCCGCGCGGCGCAATTTGGTCATTATGGTTGAGAAGCGAAAAGGCATATGCGTCTGGGAGACTGCGCAGAAACTCACCCCGCGCGACGCCAATACCCTTTCCAAACGCGGCTAAAATGCGCGCTCAGCCCATTTTCGATCAGGCGTTGAGCCATCTGGCCGTTGCTCTCTCGGCTGTGGTCTTCAAGCCACCCGGCGTGGGCCGCGTAGTCGTTTGGATATTTCGCTTCGACCCGATGGTGTTGCCCACGGATCATACGCCGCAAGCGAGAGAAAAAGCTCTCCGCGAAATTGGTGTGTACGCCATCGCGGCTATATGCGTCCGAGTGATTGATGCGTTCTGTTGGAAAATCCTTCGAAAGCAGGTCCCAATGCGCAACTTCGTCCGAGGTAACTATGCTGCCTGGTTTTAGTCTTCGGCGGGCGAAGTCGACGCCTTCCGATTCTTGGGAACTGACTTGCGTCAATGTTCGACCGCCGCGCTCTCGCATCGCGACAACGACGCAGCGCTTGCCAGATCGATTGTTTAGAAGACGGCGATCTTTGCGGTCATCCTTGAAGTTCGCGGGGCGCACGTGCCCGCCGAAATAGGCGCCGTCTACCTCGACGACATTCCCCAGCATATGTCCGGCGGTCTCCGCGGCAAGCGCTTCGCGCAGCTTGTGGGCCAGAACGAAAGCGGTTTTGTACTGAACCTTCAGGTCGCGCGACAACTGAAGCGCTGAAATGCCCTTTAGGGCGTTCACGAACAGACAGATCGCGGCAAGAAGATCCACAAAACTTAGCTTGTGTGACGCAAAGATCGTCCCGCTCGTGACGCTGAACTGGCGTTGGCAAGCGGCGCATTTGAATCGGCGCCAAGTTGAGATCGCATAACATCTCTCGCCGGCGCAGATGGGACAAATCGGACGTCCCTGACATCGTGGCCAACGCAACGCGCAGAACCGCTCATAGGCGCGTTCCTCGCCATCCTGAAAGACCGCCTTCAGTGAAAGCGTGCGCGCAGCCGCCGACAACAAGAAGTGTTGAGCCACATCGCCTCCTCATTAGGCGAGCGTCTCAAAACAGTTTGTTCGCTTTATGTTTGGATCAGTTCTCGCGTGGGTGCGCTTGCTGCATAATACCGAGCTTTTGAACATTAAGATCTTCTAGAGCCTGAGGGAAGCGCAAGCGCTGATCGGCGCCTGGCGCAAACACTACAACGCGATCCGGCCGCATGGGTCGCTGAGGTGGAAACCACCCGCGCCAGAGAACATCGTCATGCCCGCTTGGCCAATCCGGCGCGTCGCCACGCTAGAAATGGAGGCGTCAATGAACTAACATTGAAACCAGACGCGCCGATGGGGGCCGGTCACGTCCTTTGGCCGAGCGTTTAGTGCAGAATACGGTCTGTCACCGAGACGATTTCGCGGAGATGCTTTGAGCGCCGCAGCACACCCAGTGAACAAAAGCATTGTCCAGCATAAACCTCAGACCCACAGCTAGGTAAGCAGCGGACAGACGCCGCCAAGCTCAATCCGCGATAAGCGCCGGTTGGGCGTCAACGGCGATCGCTTCGCGATACAGCGCATGATAACTACCTGCGATCTGTGCGAGAGTGGAGATCGCCAGCATTTCGGGATCGCGCGCGGCCTTGATCAACCCAATTGGCCCGACGATCCGCGCGATGTCCGCGGGGGCAATCCGGTGCGCCGCCAATATCTCGCAGCGCTGCGCATGCGTTCGGCGGCTCCCCATCGCGCCTATAAAGAACGCGTCCAGACCCAGCGCCTGCTCCAGCAGCGCCACTTCCCAATCGTGGTCGTGAAAGAGAAAAACGATGGCGGTGTGCTGATCGGCGTCCAGATGCGGCGTACGCGCCGCACTCGACAGGTGCACCGCATCAAAACCGTCCGCGCGCAGTGCGGCCACACTCTCCATGTTTGGCGTCAGCACTTTCACAGCGGCGCCGAAGGCGCGCGCCTGTCGCGCCAACGCCTGTGGCTCTGCGCCATGACCCACGATCACCAGGCGAAGATCCGGCTCGTGGACCGCAATGAATGCGCCCAGCTTGGAGGCGCTCATCGACTGCTGAACAGCCAAACGCCCATCAGTCTCAATGAAAAGGCGAACCTGCTTGCGCGCATCCAACAGGCCCAAAGCCTCATGGATCACAGGCTGAGGCGGATTGGGCGTAAACATCAAATCCACGCTACCGCCGCACGGCAATCGAATATCCTTGTAGCGCGACCCAGCGCCGAAGCGTACGCGTTCAGCGCGGCCAGCGGCGATGATGCGCTGTGCCTCAGCGACAACAGCAGCTTCGACACAGCCACCGGAGAGACTGCCGGCATAGGCGCCGGTTTCACTCACCGCCATGTGAGACCCGCGCGCCCGCGACGCACTACCCGTCAAATCCACCAGCGTGACAAGCGCTGTATGCTCGCCACGCGCCGCGGCATCCAACAAAAATCGAAAGATAGTGCGCGCGCCTCTCATGCGATATGCGGCAGACCGTCAAGATGCTTTTCAAGCGTCACCGGATATTGCCGCACCCGCACGCCAGTGGCGTTATAAACCGCGTTCGCAACCGCTGCGCCGATGCCGCATATGCCGAGCTCGCCGACGCCCTTAGCCTTCATGGGCGACGCCGTCGGATCGACCTCATCGAGGAAGATCACCTCGGTGTGAGGAATGTCGGCATGCACTGGCACTTCGTAGCTCGCGAGATCGTGATTGACGAAGAAGCCATAGCGTTCATCAACTATGAGCTCCTCCATCAACGCGGCGCCCAGCCCCATCACCATGCCGCCGAGCACCTGGCTTCGAGCCGCCTTCGGATTAAGGATGCGGCCTGCGGCGCAGACGGCGAGCATGCGACGAACGCGAACTTCACCCGTATAGGCATGCACATGCGCTTCCACAAAGTGACTGCCGAACGTCTGCATTTCAAAGCTGTCCTGCAGACCTGCGAACTCGATGCTGTCTTCGGCAACCAATTCGCCCTGCTTCGCTGCATCGGCCAGTTTCTTTCTCCGCCGCCCTAAGCGCACTTCGTCATCTACAAACTCTGCGTCGTTAGCGTTGAAGCCAAGCTTCTGCGCCGCCGCTTCGCGCAGCTTGACGCACGCAGCGTAAACACCCGAAGTCGAGCAATTGGCGCCCCATTGTCCGCCTGAGCCGGCCGACACAGGAAAGGCGGAATCACCAAGCTTCACGACCACCTTGTCCAAACCTATACCCATCATCTCAGCAGCCGTTTGCGCAATGATGGTGTAGCTACCGGTGCCGATATCGGTCATGTCGGTTTCCACCGTCACGACGCCATCGGCGTTCAGCCGTACGCGCGCGCCAGACTTCATCAAGGGCGCGCCACGGATAGCGCCCGCGACCCCAAGGCCGATGAGCCACGCTCCATCGCGACGGCTTGAAGGTTTCGCGCTGCGCTGGTTCCAACCAAAGCGGTCGGCGCCGACGCGCAAGCATTCGATGAACTGACGCTGCGAAAATGGCTTGTCCGTTCCGGGCACGGTCTGCGTATCATTGCGGATGCGGAACTCAACGGGATCGATGCCCGCAGCCTCCGCCATCTCATCGATTGCAACTTCCAGCACCATGAGCCCCGGCGCTTCGCCGGGCGCCCGCATCGCATTGCCCTCAGGTAGATCGAGCGTAGACAAATAGTTCTGCGTCAAGCGGTTCGCGCCGCCATAGAGCAGCTCGGTCTGGGCGACTGCGCCCTCCGGGACGCCATTTGGCAAGTTGCCCGACCAATTCTCATGTGCAATGGCGCCGATGCGGCCGTCCCTGGCCGATCCCATACGAATGCGCTGAGTTGTGGCTGGGCGATGCGTGGAATTGTTGAACATCATCGGACGCGTCAAGGCGACTTTCACGGGCCGCCCGACCGCTTTGGCGCCGAGCGCGGCAAGCACGGCATCTGCACGAATGAACAATTTGCCGCCGAAGCCGCCGCCGATATAGGGCGAATCCACGCGCACATTCTCGGGCGGTATTTTGAGTGTTTGCGCCAAGCTCATCTTGGCCCAGGCGATCATCTGGTTGGACGTCCAGACCGTCAGCTTATCGCCTTCCCACGACGCGATAGACGCGAATGGCTCCATCATTGCATGGGCATGATCGGGAACGTGATAGGTATGGTCGAGCGTCAGCTCCGCCGCAGCGAAGCCCTTGTCGAAATCACCGAATTTTGTGCCCGTATGGCGGCCTCCAGCGACCGCGCTTTGAGCACGCACGGCTTCAAGATTATAGGCGCCCTTGGCCTTCGCGTATTTAACCTGCACCAAGGATGCGGCAGCCCGCGCTTGCTCGAAGGTCTCGGCGACGACAATCGCGATAGCCTGGTGGTAATGCTCAATCTCGGGTCCGCCGAGAAGTTTCGCGGTGTTGAAGCTCGACAAGCTAAGCTCGCCGGCATTCTGCGCCGTGATGACGCTCAGAACACCCGGCGCTGCGCTTGCGGCCCGAATGTTGATCGATGTGATCTTGCCCTTGGCGATCGCGCTGCCAATCACATGGCCATAAGCTTGATTGATCGCGACGTCATGGCGCTCGTACGCGTAAGGAGCCGTCCCCGACACCTTAAGAGGCGCTTCAATGCGGTCGGTGGCTTTGCCGACAATTTTGAGCTGATCAATCGGATTCTTGCCCGAAGGCGTATTGAATTTCATGTGCGCGCCTCCGCCAGAACTCCGGCTAACGCCCTTTCGGCCAGCGTAATCTTGAAACTGTTGTCCTTGGCGGGGCGCGCACCGGCAAACACGCGCGCCGCGACTGCCTTGGCGCCTTGCGGCATCGCTACTTCAGCCGCCTCGACACGCCACGGCTTGGGCGCCACGCCACCGAATGCGACCCTGCCGCTGCCATCGGGCTGGATCACGGCCGCCACTGAAACTAGCGCGAACGCATAGGAAGCTCGGTCACGCACCTTGTGATAGAAATGCTTGCCGCCGAGCGGCTTGGGCAAGGTCACCGCTGTGATCAGCTCACCCGGCATCAGCGTCGTCTCGATATGGGGCTTGTCACCCCAAAGGCGGTGGAAATCCGCAATCTTGACGGTGCGGGCTTTACCTTTGGGGTCGATGGTTTCCACATTTGCATCCAGCACACGGAGCGCCACAGCCATATCGCCGGGATAGGTCGCGATGCAGGAGCTGGACGTACCGATCACACCCAATTGCCGGGAGGTGCCGCCGATGGCCGCGCAACCAGAGCCGGGCTTGCGTTTGTTGCAGGGCATGTTCGTGTCGTAAAAATATGGGCAACGCGTGCGCTGAAGCAGGTTGCCCGCCGTCGTGGCTTTATTGCGCAGCTGGCCCGACGCGCCGGCCACAATCGCGCGCGCCAGAACCCCGTAATCACGGCGCACCCGCTCATCGCTCGCCAAGGCTGTGTTCGAAACAAAGGCGCCGATCCGCAGACCGCCCTCTTCCGTCGCCTCGATCAGATCGAGCTTCAAATCCTGCACATCGACCAGGTGCGTCGGCGTCTCGATCTCAAGCTTCATAAGATCGAGCAGGTTTGTACCGCCAGCCAGAAATTTTGCGCCCTCCCGGCCGGCGACCGCTTTGGCCGCCTCGGCTGGCGTCTTCGCGCGCTCATACGTGAACGCCTTCACGCGACGCCTCCCGCAACTTCGGCCATCGCTTCGGCGATATTCGAATAAGCGCCACAGCGGCAAATGTTCCCGCTCATGCGTTCGCGCAATTCCATATTGGTGACTTGCGGCCGGGCGGCGATGTCGCCCTGGACATGGCTAGGCACGCCGCTTTTGATCTCTTCGAGCACGGCCACGGCCGAGCAAATCTGCCCTGGCGTGCAATAGCCGCACTGAAATCCGTCATACTTGATAAAGGCCTGCTGCATAGGGTGCAGATTTCCCGGCAATCCAAGGCCTTCGATTGTGGTCACCTTATCGCCCGCGTGCTGAACGGCAAGACTCAGACAGGAATTGATCCGCTGGCCATTGACCAGAACCGTGCAAGCCCCGCACTGGCCGTGATCACAGCCCTTCTTGGTGCCGGTGAGGTGAAGATGCTCGCGCAGTGCATCGAGCAATGTGGTGCGTGGATCGAGATTGAGATCGCGCGCCTGACCATTCACCTCAAACGAACAGGGCATCAAAGTGGGTGCATCGCCAATAGCCGCATTGGCTTCAGCCGCCGCAACAGGACTTGCGACTGTCGCGGCCGAAGCAGCGCCGCCCGCGAGAATCTCGCGGCGCGACACCGGGAAACCGTCGAAATCACCCATTATCTTGATCTCCCCGCGTGACGAAATGGCTGTCCGGCCGACGCACAGATTTTAGAGCTGTGTTGGCGGCGCACAAATTCAATATAAAAAATGAGCGTAAAATATAGCATATTCATCGCATTTGTTGGAACGCCCGCGCAAATTCCTTGTTTTGCGCCATTTAAAGCGAGTATCCGCGCCGAAAGGAGTGATGCCTAAATGTCCGCGAAACCAGTGGAGACCGGCATCATTCTCGCGGCGGGATTGTCCCGGCGTTTTGGCCCCGAGAACAAACTTCTCGCTCCATGGCGCGGACAGCCTCTCGTTTCTTATGCGATCGACGCTGCGTCAAAAGCCGCCCTCAAAAATATCATTTTGGTGACAGGCCAAGACGGCGACGCCATCGCCGCCTTAGCGAATGACGCCAAAATCCACCGAGCGCACAATCCAGATTTTGAAAAAGGCCTTTCCTCCTCTTTGCAAGTCGGCCTTGCCGCCGCTCCTTTAGGTCCGGTGATCGTTCTTTTGGCCGATATGCCAATGGTGGGATCGCCGTTGATTAACAACCTCCTTCGCGCTTGGCGCGACGGCGTTTATGCCCTCGCGCCCGAATACAATGGCGAAGCCGGCAATCCCGTTATTCTAAGCCCGGCCGCGCGCCAGGATGCGAAAACGCTCACCGGTGACCAGGGCGCGCGCGGATTGTTCAAAGGCCGGACCGACTTTATCCGCCACCCCGTGGCTAATTCCGCAATTCTCCACGATTTCGACCTCAGCGGCGACTTCTCCAGCTAACTGGCTGTTTAAAGCCCGCAGCGACCTGCCAAAGCGGAATTGGGGGAATTCAACCGATTCAGAATGCGCCACGGGAATGTCTTCTATTCGCAAGAGGCGCCAATCGCGATACATGGCCGAGATGACCGATACTGAGCTCCTGTCAGGCATTTACGGTGCGCCCCCCCCGCATCTAGCGGACGCGCCCAAGGAAGCGCATCAGCTGTCGCCGCTTTACCCCGGCGCCCGCGATCTCGGTAAAGCAGCGCCTGGTTCATATTCCAGCATTGCAATGCTCGCCCCGTCCGGCACGCTTGAGCGGCGTCATGCTTTGGCGGAAGCTTTGCTTGCGCTGACGCGGGGCGCAACACTCATCGCTTTGGCGCCAAAAGATAAAGGCGGCGCAAGGCTGGCGAAGGAGCTAAAATCCTTTGGCTGTGCCGTCACAGAGACCAGCAAGAGCCACCACCGCATCTGCGTGGTCCGACGCCCGGAAATGCTTATTGGATACAACGAGGCGCTCAATGCAGGTGGGCCGCGCTCGGCCGAAGACATTGGTCTTTGGACGCAACCGGGCGTGTTCAGCTGGAACCGGCTTGATCCAGGCAGCATCCTGCTTACGACGCGGCTCCCGCAATTGCAGGGAAAAGGCGCTGACCTCGGCTGCGGCGTCGGGCATCTGTCGCTGAGTGTGCTTAAATCATCCACCGTGGATCGCATCGATCTAATCGACATCGATCGCCGCGCTGTCGCATGCGCGAAGCGCAACATTACCGATCCGCGTGCACACTTTCATTGGGCCGATGCGGCGCGCGCGCCAAGCATGGCCAATCTCGATTTCGTGGTGATGAACCCGCCCTTTCACAACGCCGGAACCGAAGATAAGGCGTTGGGTCAGGTCTTCATTCAGTGCGCCGCCAAACTCTTACGCCCCGGCGGGATCTGCTGGATCGTCGCCAACCGGCATCTACCCTATGAAGCGGCGCTCGCCGCCGCCTTCAAATCTGTCCGCCTCGATCACGAAGCCGGCGGGTTCAAAATCTTTGAGGCGAAAGCGTGAGCAAAACGCCAACCATGCGCATCGATCGCTTGCTCGCAAACATGGGCTATGGCTCACGGCGCGACATCGAGCGTATGGTCAAAAACGACCGTGTGCTTTTAGATGGACAGATCATCGACGACGTCAGCGCGCGAATTGCGGTCGCGCGCGACCTGCCGTCACGCATGAGCATAGACGGCAAGCCACTCGACCCACCGCCGGGACTGATCATCGCCATGCACAAGCCGCTCGGCGTTACTTGCTCGCACAAAGACGCCGGGCCGCTGGTTTACGATCTCCTGCCATCTCGATGGCGCGCGCGCGACCCGACGATCTCGACCATAGGGCGGCTCGACAAGGAGACTTCAGGACTCCTTCTGATGACGGACGATGGGGCTTTATTGCATCGGATCATCGCCCCCAAAAGCCATGTGGCCAAGCGCTATTGCGCCACGCTCGCCCGGCCATTGAAAGGCGATGAGGCGAAAGTGTTTGGCGCCGGCGGGTTGATGCTGGAGAGCGACGACAAACCGCTACTGCCTGCGGAATTTGAGCCCTTATCGGACCGCTCAGGCCGCTTGACCTTGCACGAGGGCCGCTATCATCAAGTGCGTCGAATGTTCGCCGCCATCGGCAACCATGTCGAAGCGCTGCACCGGGATCAAATTGGAGCCTTCGATTTACCCGAAGATCTGGCTGCTGGAGAATGGCGCCTGCTCGACGAGCCCCAGATCGCTCGGATTTTTGCGTAGATGCTTGGAGAAACTTTGAGGGGACGCCGTCTCTTTCCTAGGTTAGACTTAAGACCATAAGAATAAAATGGGAGGAGCGATATGGCGACGCAGGAGAAACTGTCCTTCTGCCGCATCTGTATGGGTGCGTGCGGCATGATTGTAACGGTCGACGAAAATGACCGCATGATTGATATCCGCGCCGACCGCGACGATCCGCAAACCCTGGGTTTCGCCTGCTTTAAGGGCTTGCGTGCAGTGGAAGCCCACGAAAGCCCCAATCGCGTCCTGCGCCCGATGAAACGCATGCCGGATGGGTCGCTGGCGCCAATCGAACTCGAAACCGCATTGGATGAGATCGCCGAGCGGCTCCGCGCTATTCGCGCCCAACACGGTGGGGAAGCGATTGCTGGCTATAAAGGCGGCGGCGGCTTTTTCACCTCTTCAGCCGTCGTTCTTTTGAACTCGTTTCTACGCGGTCTCGGATCTCCGAAAAGCTACAGTTCCGCGACGATCGATCAGTCCGCAAAATTCGTTACCCATGGACGGCTCGGCCTTTGGCCTCCGGGAAAGCCGCCCGTGAAAGATTGCGATTTGATGCTGCTGGTCGGCACCAATCCTATGGTCTCCGTCAACCCGCCGTTTGACGTGCGCAACCCGGTAAAGCGGATGAAGGAAGCGCGGGCGCGCGGCATGAAACTGATTGTGATCGATCCGCGCCGCAGCGAAACCGCCACCTTCGCCGATCTACACCTCCAACCATTGCCCGGAGAAGACGCATCGGTGATTGCAGGCTTGCATCACATCATTCTGCGCGAAGGCTGGTACGACAAGGCCTTCTGCGAAGCCCATGTGGGGGATCTCGACGCCCTCCGACGGGCGGTTGCACCCTTCACGCCAGATTACGTCGCCGCGCGCGCCGATGTCCCGGCCGAGCTTCTCTATAGGGCTGCGCGCTTGTTCACCGAGACCGGTCAAAAAAGCCTCGCGGGCAGCTCAACGGGGCCGGATATGGGACCATTCTCAAACGCCACCGAGCATTTGATCGAGGCCCTCAATGTGATTTGCGGCGGCTTGGTGCAGGCCGGCGAACCAATCGGCAATCCGGGGGCCATCCTACCGCGCTACCAACGAAAAGCGCAGGTGACGCCCGCCCCTCGCTGGTGGGACAGCGGCCCCAAAAGCCGGATCGACGGGTCCGGATTTATTGGCGACGAAATGATGACGGGGGTGCTGGCGGATGAAATCCTGACGCCGGGCGATGGACAAGTGCGTGCGCTGATCGTTCATGGCGGCAACCCGGCTTCATCGATACCGGATCAGCGTAAGATCGTACGCGCACTGCGTTCGCTCGACCTGCTTGTTTGCATCGAACCATCCATGTCGGTGACGGCGGAACTAGCGGACTATATCCTGCCGCCCTTTATGCAATATGAGCGGCCGGACCTGCCGTTCTGGCTGTACGAATACATGATCTATCAGGACACAGCTTATACCCGCTACACGCCCGCCGTAACCGCGCCGCCCGAAGGCTCCGCGCTGGTCGATGATTGGTATGTGTTCTGGTCATTGGCCAAGCGCCTCGGTACGCCCTTGAACTATTTGGGCGAAGACCTCGATTTCAGCGCCACACCCACCACAGATGAACTACTGGCGAAGACGGCGCGGCACGCGCCTCTTTCATGGGATGAACTTAAGGCGCGCAACCGCGGCTTGATAGTCGATGAAACGCCGCAACTTGCAGAACCCGCTGATCCGGACTGGACGGGACGATTCACCGTCATGCCGCCGGATGTTGAAAGCGAAATTCGCCAGGCCCTCGGCGACGACGAGAGCAATGCAGAGTTTCCGTATCGCTTGGCGGTGCGCCGGTTGCGCGAGACCTTTAATTCCGTTGGCCGCGATTTGCCGACGACGCGAAAACGCGTTCCGTTCAACCGCGCATTTATCAATCCAGAAGACCTAGCCGAAATCGGCGCGGAGACAGGCGATGAGGTTGAGATCAGCTCGGCGATGGGAACAATTATCGCCGTGGCCGAAGCGGATCCGACGCTCCGCCGACGCGCGCTTTCCGTCCCGCACGGCTTTGGCGGCTTACCAGATTCATCAAGCAATCGTGGTTATTACCAAGATGGCGTTTCGACAAATTTGCTGCTCGACGACAAGGTGCGCGAGACGATCAACGCCATGCCGCGGATGACTGGAATCAAGGTTTCTCTACGCCTCATGCGACATCGCAATGCGATAGAGACGAGCATAGGCTAATTATTCAGGCTCATCATCAATTCGGGCTTGAACGGAGTCAGTTCCGCATGGCGACCTTCGCGAACCTTCTTCGCCCAGGCCGCATCGCCGAGCACAGCGCGGCCGAGCGACACCATGTCGAACTCGCCGCGCACCAGCCGCTCGCGCACATCATCGAGATGATCCACGGCGGATGACGCCACGGTCGCGTAGATGTTGGTCTCACCATATTCCAACGACGTCTTCGCAAGACCAATTCCACCACCGCCAATTGTAGGTTTGCCGGAAAGCTTTTTCACCCAGCCCGCCAGATTCAAGGAACTGCCGTCGAACTCGGGCCGGAAATAGCGGCGCTGCGAGCAATCGAAGAAGTCCACGCCGGCATTGGCCAGCGGCTCGATGAGACGCGCCAATTCTCCAGGCGTATCAGCTAGTTTGGCGTCGTAATCGGTCATCTTGAATTGTGAAATGCGCATCGCGATCGGAAAATCAGGGCCGACGGCGGCGCGGCATGCAGCCACGATCTCGGTCGCGAATCGGGCTCGATCTTTGCCGTAATGATCTTCACGCCGATTGGTGCGCCCCCAGAGGAATTGGTCGATCAAGAACCCATGCGCCGCGTGAATTTCCGCGCCATCGAAACCCAAACGATGCGCGGTCAAAACTGCTGTCGCAAAGGCTTCGACAACCGCATCGATATCAGCTGGCGTCATGGTCGGACCTTCGCACTCCGGCCCGGCTTTAATCCCAACCTGCGCGCCAGGGAGCCAGACGCCTGACGGTCCGAAGCTTGGCCAAGCCGGCGGCGTAGCAGCAAGACCCTGCAAACCAGCATGACCGAGCTGTGGAATGATACGGCCGCCGCCAGCGTGAACTGCACGCACAACATTCGCCCACTCATCCAGCGCAGCGCCATGGAAATGCGCTTCATTGTCGTCAAACGCGGCCCGCTCGTGGCCGATTGACGTGGCGCCGGAGATTATCAGGCCGGTCCCGCCCTCAGCCCGCCGCCTGTAAAAGCCCGCATGCTCAGGCGCGAGGATGCCGCTTGGCGATTTGCCCTGGCTCATCGGCGCCATTACCAATCGATTGGGCAGCGTGAGAGCGCCAATCGTAATGGGTTCGAACAACGGATCAGACATCGCGAGACCTTGTAAGACTAAAGCAATACCAATCCGCTGACGAGGCGTAGGCGGATTGGCATGGTCTAACCACGATCGCGTAAGAAGAAAACAGCCCGGCGCAACCAACCGGGCGAAGAACTCGCGTCAGGGCCAAAGCCCGCGCATAAGGCTTAAAACAAAAAAGCGCCGCGGATAGTAACCGTGGCGCTTTCATCATGGCAAACTTGCCGGCTATCGCTTGGACGCTTTTTCCATTACATCTTTTGCCTTGCCGACCGTTTCATTGCCGGAGCCGATGACTTTGTCAGCGGCGCCTTCGGCGCGGAGCTTGTCATTTTTCAAAACTTTGCCGGCGGCGTCTTTTGCTGCACCGACGGCCTTTTGGGTCGCGCCCTCGATACGATCTGTGTTCATTTCGAACTCTCCTGTTTCCGGTGAATGCGATTGAGAAACGCTTGAACGATCGAAGGGTTCCGTACATCGGATGGGCCAGGGTCGGGTTTGGCCTTCCCGTGAATGAGGTCATGAACGAAGCAGAGCTTGCCCAACACGCTCTCGGACAAAAAAATGGATGGGCGTCCTTTTGACCCATGCTGCGGTTCAAGGCGTTGAGCATGAGTGTAAGCGCTGGCCAGTCGTCCACGATTTTTTGAAAGCGCCGGGTACGATACGGATCGGACTCAATCGCGACTTCATCGCTTTGATCAATTGGATGCTCCATACGAAGGCCGTATGCAAAAGCGGTTTCGAGCGTATCAACCATGAGCGTATAATGCGCCCATGTTTCCGCGAAATCCTCCCAGGGATGCGAGGACGCATAGCCACTAATAAAATCTACAGGCCAAGTTTCGCGCGGACCAATATATATAGTGCGCATGCAACGCGGCGCCGTAATCGCGCCGCTCGTCGCCAAAAAGCGCCCGAAATGCGTCGAGCTTGTTTTGGTCCTGCACGAGCGCTGTCCAATAATAGTGACCGATCTCATGCCGGAAGTGCGCCAAAAGCGTGCGATACGGCTCCTTGAGCAAGGTGCGCCGGCGTTCGCGCTCGACGTCATCTGCTTCGTAGCCATCCGCCGAGGACCGCGGAAGCGTTCATTCCTTCGCGCGAGTTCTTTGGGCATCATGGTGTTCTTCGAGGCAGCCGCGCAGGGTTTCGATGCCAAACTCCGTGAAACCCAAAACACCTTCTTCGGTATCGTCCAAGATCCAAAGGCGCCCATCCTCTGGATCAAGCCCGTCTGAAAGCTCCCAGATCAGGTCTTCGTCGACGCCGAGGATTTTTGCAGCGCGCGCGGCGGTGAAGACACGGGAAATTCCCGCCATTTCAAGCCGCCTCTGCGGCTGGCGTCCGCCAATTCCAAGGCAGCAAATCGGTGAGGCGCTGTGCCGGGTGTCCGGCGATACGGGTGAGCGTATCGGTCAACCAGGCGAGCGGATCGACGCCGTTGAGCTTGGCGGTCATGATCAGAGAATAGATCATTGCGGTGCGATGGCCGCCGCGTTCGGAGCCGACGAAGAGCCAGGACTTTCTGCCGATGGCGGCGTTTCGAAGCGCACGTTCGGCGGCGTTGTTCGTGATGCAGATCCGTCCGTCATCGACAAAGCGGGCGAAGGCGGCCCATCGGACCAGCATGTAATGCAGGGCCTTGCCGATCGGGGTCTTGCCGGAGACGAGTGCGCGTTGCTCTGTCATCCAGGCATGTAATGCCTCGACCAGCGGCTTTACGCGCGCTTGGCGTTCTGTCTGACGCGCCGCCACGGACAGGCCATTGATCTCCCGCTCGACGTCGAAGATGGCGTCGATCTTTTTCACGGCCTCCAGTGCGATCGGCGAAATGACGATACGCGGATCGCGCGCCTTGGCGGCGAGATCGGCGAGGACATAGAACTTGCGGCGGCCATGGGCCCAACAAGCTGCCTCCGTCACGGCGCCGCCAGGCCGGTCATCGGCATAGAGGGCTTTATAGCCGCCATAGGCGTCGGCTTGGAGAATGCCTTGAAATTTCTCCAGATGCCGTTGCGGATGGGCGCCTTCGCGGTCGCGTGAAAAATAATAGATCGCCGCAGGCGGGTCTGCGCCGCCAAAGGGTTTGTCGTCGCGGACATAGGTCCACAATCGCGCCGTGATGGTCTTGCTCTTGGCCAGAAGCGGGATCGTTGTGTCGTCGCCATGGACGCGGTCCGCCGCAAAGACATGCGCTTCGATCAGTGCATGGAGCGGCGCAAGAGCAAGTGCGGCGCTGCCGACATGATCGGCGAGCGTGGAGACGCTCATATCCACGCCTTCACGCGCAAACTCCTGCGACTGGCGGTGTAAGGGCTGATGCAAGGCGTATTTGTCGTGGAGCACGCAGGCCAATAAGGACGCGCCGACATGGCCCCGAGAAATGACGTGGAATGGCGCCGGCGCCTGGCTGATCTTCTCACAATCCCGGCAGGTGAACTTCTCGCGCACCGTTTGAACGACTTTGAAGCGGCGCGGAATGGCTTCAAGCGTTTCTATCACGTCTTCGCCGAGCTTGGCGAGCCGCGTCGATCCGCAACAGGTGCACTGTGTGGGCGCCTGGACGATGACGCGCTCACGCGGCAGATGAGCGGGAAAAGGCTTGCGAACAGGCTGGCGTAACTTGCGCTCCGTCGCTGGGCGTCCGGAGATCTTCGCGGCGCGATCGGCGATGATCTCGTCTTCGGCGCGATCAGTCTCCAGCTCTTCCAGCTGAAACTCCAGCTGCTCTATCAGACGCGCGCTACGCTCGGAGGTCTGGCCATAGGTCTCGCGACGCAAACGGGCGATCTCAAGCTTCATCGCCTCGATCGTAACGGTAACAGTCGTCAGATGGGCCTTGGCCTGCGCGGCGTCGGCCTTGGCGTAAGCAGCGTCGGCCTTGGCCTCATCGGCATCTGCCTTGGCCTGATCGGCATACGCCCTGGCGTCGGCGGCATCCGCTTCTGCTGCGATGGCGCGTGCGGTCATCGCGGCCAGCGCCGTCTTCAGAGCATCGATGTCCTCGCTTGCGTCCATCGAACCGAAGCATCGCACAAAATGGCGCACTTGAGGCGCCTGAAAATACGAACTGATTCACTTCGTCGCGGATCAGCCCGCCGCTTCGGGCCGCCAGGTGCGTTGCGGCATGCGCCAGTCTATGCCTTCCAGCAAATAGCCAAGCTGCGCCTGGGAAAGATGCACGGCGCCGTCAGCCGGTGACGGCCAAACAAAACGACCGCGCTCCAATCTCTTGGAGAACAAACACATGCCTTGGCCGTCATGCCAAAGCACTTTGATCAAATCACCACGCCGTCCGCGAAATACAAAGATCTGGCCAGCGTGCGCATCCATCTTCAAACGCTCCTGCGCCGCAAGCGCCAAGCCGTCGAAGCCCTTCCTCATGTCAGTGTGGCCTGTCGCCAGGAAGACGCGCACGCCCGAAGGGATCGGGATCATCTGTGGGCCAGAGCCCTGACGACAGCCGCCGCAAGATCAATGCTGGCGCCGTCATGGATACGCATCCGCAGCGCCCCATACTCGATCTCGATCGCCGCTGGGCGCGCCGAACCTGGGCTTGCCGCCATCGGGGCTTCGCCGCTCAACAAAACCGGCATAAAGTCTGGAGCCGCTCGGGACGCCGAAGACGGCGCAGCGGCGCCGAGCTTTTTACGCCACGTGAACACCATGCTGGGATTTACGCCGTACCGCCGCGCGGTGCGCGTGACGTTACCCGTCGCAACCGCTTCCGCCAGGATCGTCAGCCTCTCATCGTCCGACCAACGCCTGCGCGCCTCACCAGTGATGATCTCCACGCCGCCTCCCCAGAGCGACTAGTTTAAAGCTATAGTCTTAAACTAGGCGAAGCAGGACAAAGCCTCAGCAGGCCGATCTCAGCAAGGCGGCTCTCGGCGGATGGGTACGATGTACATACGCTTTATGTGCCTCACGGCCTTGTGTGGAAGCTAACATGCAAAGACGGTGGCGCTTTGCATGACGAAAGTAACCAAGAGGCCACTTTTTAGATCACGCAGGGCTTTGAGGCCACGCCCCCGATTTTCGGAACATTTCGCCACGAACAAACTTTAACGACTGAGGCGCTGAACTTCCAATCGGAGCCGCTGCACGATAGCGCGCTCTGCACCAAAGAGAAAAGCGAGATCCAATTATCGATGCTCGATCTCCTCCAATACTACGGCGACGCGGCTTCAACCATCGCCGCTTCAATCGTCGCACTAAATCTTGGCCGCGTGTGCAACGGTGCCGCAATGATCGTGTTCGTTACGAGTTCCATAGCACTTATCTGTTGGGACTTTCTGCAACCGGACAGCAAGGGCATCGGCTGGCAGAATGTCGCGCTGCTATTTGTAAATCTCGTGGGCGCGTATCGATACCTTATCCACGATGCAAAAAAGCGAAAGATAGCTCGTGACGTTAAGCCAAGCGGCTCGAGCGCCCCGCCCAATACGGCGCCCGAAGCTCGCGCTTAAGTATCTTGTTGGCGGGCGACAATGGAAACGGCTCCGATCGGAACGTGACGCTGCGCGGCACTTTGAAGCCCGCCAGTTGCCCGCGCGCAAAGGCGATCAGATCGTCCTCACTCGTGAGCGCGCCTTCACGCAGGATCACGATGGCATGGACCTGCTCGACCCATTTCTCGTGGGGAATGCCAACGACGACGCAGCTATGCACCGCCGGATGTTGAGCGATGACGTTCTCGACTTCGACAGAATAAACGTTCTCGCCGCCGGAAATGATCATGTCCTTGATGCGATCGACGACGTACACAAAGCCATCTTGATCCATGCGCCCGCCGTCGCCGGTATGCATCCAGCCATTGCGGAGCGCGTTTTCAGTTTCCTCCAGCCGCCGCCAATAGCCCAGCATCACGCTCTCGCCACGCGCAACAATTTCCCCAACTTCGCCACGCGGCAATTCCTTATCGTCCTCGTCGACGATCTTCATTTCCATCCCATAGCACGCGCGCCCTGCCGCGCGATGGCGGCCGATTTCACGATGTTGGCCCAGCAGGTGCCGATGATGGAGCGCGGCGATCTGTGGTGAGAGTTCGGTCATGCCGTAAGCCTGTACAAACTCAGCGTTCGGCAAGGCCGCAAGCGCGCGGCTGAGCAGCGCTTCCGTAATAGGGCTGGCGCCGTATACGATCGTCTTTAAGGAACTGAGATCAGTCTTAGCAAAGTTGGGATGATCGATAACCATCTGAATCATTGTCGGCACCAGCAACGACGTCGTCGCCTTGTGCTCTTCGATGGCGCGTAGGGCCGCACCGGCGTCGAAGGCCGGCAGCACGATGGACGTGCCCGCGGCCGCCAACATCGAAATCAACGGCCAAGTGCCTGACGCGTGATAATATGGCGCCGCCACAACATAAATGTCGTCTTCTCGCCAATAGCCCTCGCGCTGCGCCACCGTGGCGCCGCTGAGCACGTTGCGGTGGCTGAGCATCACGCCCTTAGAAAAGCCCGTTGTGCCCCCGGTATAGAAAATACCGTAAAGGTCGTCGCCCGTCAGCGCGAGATCGGCAATCGGCGCAGCATCGAGAAGATCGTCGAAATGCGGCAAGTCCGGCTCTCGAACGTCCGCCATGGAAATCAGGCAAACGCTTGGACGAGTCTCGCACAGCGTCTTGGCCATCGGCATCATCTGCGCGTCGGCGAAAAGCACGCGCGGCTGGCAATCGTCTAGCGCAAAGGCAAGCTCAACTTCGCTCCAGCGCCAATTGAGCGGTACGACAATGCCCCCCGCCCACGGCACACAATGAAACAGCTCGGAATAGCGCGCGTTGTTCAGGCCCAGCATCGCAACGCGATCGCCCTTCGAAACACCCAAAGCGGCGAGACCTCCTGCGATGCGCGGCGCCCGTTCGCCGAATTCAGCCCATGTAAAGGTTTGATCGCCGAAACGGAGCGCCACGCGCTTGGGTGCAATCTGCGTAGCCCGCATGAGTGCTGAACTTAATCCCATGAGGGATTCCTCCTCCGCCTGCCGACCGGCTTTGACCGCAAGGCTGACGCCCAAGGATCCGGTTTATCGTGTGTAGGCGCCGTGCAGCGTTTGAGGAGGCGTTACCGCACGAAAACCAGCCCCCGGCTCAACGCACGCAACGGAACCACACTTGACGATATGATGAACGGAATTCATTATACAGTCAAATGGTAAGCCGTTTTTCCGGCTTATAGCGCTTGCATCAAAACTTCAGGCGCGGCACCAAACACGATAATCCAAAGACGCTCTGCCGCGTCGAATCCTGGGGACGAACCTATGTCGCATGGCTTCCGCCTTCTTGAGGAAGACGAGTTCCCACACGCACCCGGACTGGAAAGCAATTTCAACGAAAGCGCTTACGGAAACGCTTTCGACGACAAAACTGGAATTGGCGGCTGGGCGCGCGTCGGCAATCGCGTGAATGAGCAATACGCTGAAAAATCAGTCGTCCTCTATTTGCCCAACGGCCAGGTCGCCTGTTCGTTCGGGCGCCCTATGATCAACGCAAATGATAAGTGGGACGCCGAAGGCCTAAAGATCCAAACCATCACACCCTTCAAACATCAGCGCATCACCTATCAGGGCGAAGTCCACCTGTTCGACGATTGCAGTGTGTTGCGCGATCCAAAGACGGCCTTCTCAAAGGCGCCGCGCGCGCAAGCCGATGTTCTCTGGGATTTCAAATCCGACAATCCACTGCATGGCGGCTCACCGCTGGGCGACGATCAGCAGACCATGTATGGCCGCAATTTTTCGCGCAATCATTTCAATCAGCATGCCGCCGTCACCGGCCACATCCGTATAGGCGAAACCGAATATCCAATCGCCGGCCATGGGTGGCGCGACCATTCCTGGGGCCCGCGCCACTGGAGCCATCTCTAC
>Ga0247832_1002678_pt1 | contig 26535 bp, 22 predicted proteins | sample LaCruzMarch2015__10_FD_192407 | JGI IMG/M metagenome (GOLD analysis project Ga0247832, IMG submission 192407) | Freshwater microbial communities from meromictic Lake La Cruz, Castile-La Mancha, Spain - LaCruzMarch2015_4m | ecosystem: Environmental > Aquatic > Freshwater > Lake | place: Spain... | reverse complement strand
TTGCACCAAAAACTGATGAAGCATCGCGTCGAACAGTTGCACTAAATAAGTATTTCTCCATTAACTGGTATTCTGCTTTACCCATATAAGATGCCAGGGTGCGTGGTGTTCCCGGAGAACCACTGTTTTGTGGTAAGTTTTTACCTGTATTTAATGACCAAAACAATGGGTCATTGAAATCATAATCAGTTCGGCTTGCACTTATACTTCTAAACTGCTCGAAAATAGACTCGGTAGCTGCAAATATTTTTAAAGAATGATTTTCGTTAAAATCTTTTTTATATTGCAAACTATTAGTCCAAGTCCATGAGCCACCACTAAAATAATATTCAGAAAAACCATTATTTTTGATTTTTTCCGCTCTCTCGGGTGTTATATAAGTAAAATTACTTCCGTTACCGAACCTCTGGTCAATTCCAAATGAACTTGAGGCAAACAAATCTTTTGTTACTTCTATCTGAATAAATGCATTTCCAAAAAAGTTAAATCCATTGTATCTATTATATTGGCCTCTGTCTAATTGTGCAATTGGATTTGTACCATTTCCAGACTCTCCAACTCCACTACCTGACCAATTTCCATTGACATCTCTAACTGGCAAATAAGGAACCATTCTGTAAGCCTGAGCCCATGGGCCAGCTTCTCCCGAAAAGTCTAAACCACCTCCTAAATCAAAAGGGTTTCCATTAGCACCTTTTTGCCTTACAAAAGCTAATTGGAAATTTTCTCCAACTGTAAGCCATTTCCTAGGTTTATATCTAGTATTAGCTCTTAACGTATATCTTTCTAAATTGGATTGTTTAAAAACCCCTTCGCTTCCAAAGTAATTCAATCCCATTGAGTAACTACCTTTCTCTGTTCCACCAGTAGCTGAAATTTGGTGACTTTGAACTCCTGCATTTGGTTCAACAATCTCTCTAAACCAATCCGTGCCAGGGCTTGTTTGAAGAACTTGGTAAGTTCCATCTGCTACTAATGGATCATAGACGTATTTTGTAACATCTGGACCTGTACCATCGGAAGGCGTATTCCTAACATTCATGCTAGTTACTAAATATCTTGGAACTCCATTTTGAAATATTGAACTTCTGAATGGAATACCTGCACCTTCAAACGATTTTTGTAAAAAAGAGTAATATTCAGCAGTATTCAACATTTTTGGATAAGATCTATCTGGAATGTTTTGCGTACCATAATACCCATCGTAAGAAATATCCGTTTTACCTTCCTTTCCTTGCTTAGTTGTTACAACAATTACACCATTGGCCGCACGTGAACCATAGATTGAAGCTGAAACTGGGTCTTTTAGTACTTGAACAGACTCAATATCTTGCGGGTTTAATGCATTGGCATTGTCGGTTGGTACACCATCAATTACGTACAATGGGTCATTATTCCCGAATGAAGTAAAACCTCTAATACGCACTTTAGCAGCAGCACCAGGGGCCCCCGTTCCACTCACTGTAACTCCAGCTGCTCTACCTTGTAACATATTGGCTAGGTTTGAACTTGGCTGTTGAAGTGTGGTTTTAGTATTTACCACTGATACAGAACCGATGATATCCTTCTTCTTTTCCGTGGTGTAGCCAGTTACGATTATTTCATCTAGCGAGTTTAAATCGTCTTCTAGACTAACGTTAATGTTGCTTTGGCTTCCCACATTTACTTCTTGAGTTTTGTAGCCGATTGAGCTAAATACTAAAGTTCCGCCTGTGTTTGGAACATTGATTTTGAAGCCTCCGTTTGCATCACTGATTGTGCCAGATGATGTACCTTTTAGTATAATGCTTACCCCTGGTACAACATCTCCTTTTGTGTCACTTACTTTACCACTTACGGATTTTTGTGCAAAAGCAGTTATGGACATGAGCCATAACAACCCGCAAAACAGAGCCCCCTTAATGGGAACAAAGTAGTTTTGTTTCATAGTTTTGATTACGTTAAAAGATTAGAAAAAAATTGATTAAGATTTTGCTTTTGTATACAAATTACTTGTTATTTTGAGGTTTTTTCGCTAATAATTTACTAATTAAGTATAATTTGTGCAAATAAAACAAGTATCTTGTCTTATTCCAAATATTTCTTAATATTTTTATAAATATTTTTAATAAAGATATAATTGACTTCTCAAATCAAACTATAATGATATATTATATTAATATTATGCAATATTAAATATTTTATATAAAGTTACAAAATATTTTTATTTGTAAATTTATAATCTCCTGATAAATGTTTTTCTTCAATAAGAAATATAAAAATATTTATATAAGTAATAATATACAAAACTTTGAAGTTTTATTGAGTATGTAGCTAAGTATTTGTTGGTAAATGATAAAAAGGCCTATAATTTGATTAAAAAACTTTAATGGATTAAGTAAAAAGAAGTTGTGTGAATTTATAATGATTTGAAGAAGGTATAAAATTATTTTTTTGAGATTTTTTCGGCTTCAGCCAAAACACGCATTGTATTGCCTCCCCAAATCTTTTTAATATTTTTTGAAGTGTAACCGCGTCTGAGCAATTCAAACGATACATTTTTTATTTTACTTACATCTTCAACGCCTATTACATCACTCCCGCCGTCCATGTCCATGCCTATTCCTACATGGTCGATACCTACAAGTTTTACTACGTGGTCAATGTGATTTACAACGTCTTTTACAGTTGGCACATCGCTTGGATATTTATACTTAATTTGTCTGAGTTCTGCATTGAGTTTTTTCTTGTCTTCTGGAGTGGCATCGGCTTTTTGTACTTGCATTCTAATAGTTTTTATCGAAATGGCTACTTCTTCCGAAGGTTTTTTCAGGAAATCTGCTACGAAGTTTATCTGAATAACACCACCTTTTGAAGCTAAAGTTTTTATCATTTCATCGGTCATGTTTCTTTTTACATCGCATAATGCACGGCAAGAGGAATGTGAAGCAAAAACCGGTGCCTTGCTCAAACGCATTACGTCATAGAAAGCCGAGTCTGATAGGTGCGATACATCAACGACAATCCCCAAACGATTCATTTCTGCAATACAGGCTTCTCCAAGTTTGCTAATTCCGCCGTGTTCTGATCCTTGTGGGTCGCCCGACGAATCGCTCAAATCATTATTAAAAGAGTGAGCAAGGGTAATGTAGCGTAAACCTAAATCATAGTATAATTTCAGATTCGATAAATCAGTACCAACTGGCCAACCGTTTTCCATTCCTATAAATACACCTAACTTTCCTTGTTTGTGGGTGGCGTAACCTTCTTTTGCGGTCGTTACCAAACTAACTTTATCGGTATTGTTTTTTACGGATTCATGAATTTTAGCAAAAATCTTTAATGCTTTTTCTTTAGCCTCGTTATTGGCTTCGGGTGTACGTTTTCCTTGCCCCAAATACACCGCAAAAAACATGGCATCCATGCCACCTTCTTTCATGCGAGGGAAATCTATTTGTGTACCGTCTTCGGCGTAGTTGTGTTTTGTTCCTACATCAAAGCCTTCTATATCCATCATATTAATTGGAGCATCGGCGTGTGTATCGACCGTATAGGCTTTTGCATGGATTTTATCGACTTTTTTAAGCAAACGTTTTTCTACTTTATTTTGAGAAAAACATAAAAAAGGTAGGCAAAAAAGGAAAGTGTAAAAATGTTTCATTGTTTTCTGAGGGTTAGATGATGTTTTATACTTAAACAAAAGTGATTTCAGGAATTGTAGCTATTTAATTGACGCATAATCAGTAATTTGTGCCGAGTGACGGTCGCCTATGAACCTTCGTAACCCTGTGCTTTTTGAATTATAATTATCTATTTGAGTTTTCGTCCTTTCCAAACATATTCTCCTTGTTTTTGAGCCACGAGTCCAAAAAAGACTACATATAAAGGATAAATGATTTGTACGAAAGGAATCAACCAAATTAGAGATTTTTTACGTAAAAAACTGATAACTAGACTTAAAAAAATAAATTCTGCTAAAAATTTCAATGAAAGAACGAGGACAAGGCTTTTTGCAGAAATAAAATCAAAGAGCCAAAAGCCAAAACTTAAAGGTATAACTAAATTTGCTATAAAGACAAAAACCGCCAAAGCTGTAGTTGGCCAATTATTATAATGTTGCCATTTGCTAGCCCAGCGTTTACGTTGATTATAAAATGAACGCCAATTTGTGTGTGCATTGGTTTCGACAATAGTGTCTTGACTTTTCAGAAATCTGACTTTATCAGGATACTTTGCCGCAATTTTGTGCATCAAAAACTCATCATCACCTGATGCCAAATCTTCGTTTCCTGCAAAGCCATTTACCTCATAAAATACTGATTTTAAATAAGTTAGATTTGCTCCATTGCACATATTTGGTTTTTGTACAAACATCGCACAAGCTCCCGAACCAATCAAACTCGCAAATTCGATGATTTGAATGTTGGTGAAAAATAAGTCGATATTTGGGAATAAAATAGTAGACTTTTGTGCCTTTGAATCTTTGTGTCTTTGTGCCTCAAAAAACGTAACCGGACAACTTACCAAATATGCTCCAGTTTTTGTCTGGAAATTTGCAATACTTTCGAGCCATTTTTCCCCAACCCTACAATCGCCATCGGTTGTTATGATTAGTTGTCCACTAGCCAAATTTATAGAAGAATCAATGGCTCGTTTTTTTGGTGAGGTATTATTGGTTTTTGGAGGTAATTGATTAATAATGAGGTTTATATTGGTGTTTTTTTGAAATTCTTGAACGATTTTAAGTGTATCATCAGTCGAATCATCATCAGCAACAATTACTTCATAATTATGTCTTGAATAAGTTTGCTTTTCTAAATCTAGTAATAAATGTAGAATATTTTCAGCTTCATTTCGCACAGGAATGATTACTGTAAGCCCCTTCGGGACCTCCCCCAACAGGCGAGGAGATACGATTAAGGAACTCTGAATGGGGTTTCTAAGCCAAATAATCACTAAACTCAAATTTGCTAAAAAATATATTCCTGTTATTATTAATAGACTTGTTATAAGCATTTTAGTGTTTTTTAGGTGTGAATTTTAGTTGTAAAATAAATACACTTCCTATAAGAATTGGAAAAAGAACATTAATCAACCAAATCATAAAAGTTGCCGACGAAACAGCGGCAATATTTGCTCCAAAAAAACTGAAATAGTAAATAGATGTCAATTCTCTGATACTCAAATCACCCAAAACGTTGAGGATAGAAATAAATGTTTTTGTCAAGAAGATGATTCCAATCCCGAAAAAAAGTATATGAATTGGAAGATTTACTTGAAAAACTTTAAACATCAGTATAAATTGAATCGAAAAAATAGTATATCTACTTGTTGCAATTATTAAAATCTTTTTTAAATCCAAAAGTGTGTAGTTTTCTAAAATACCTAAATACTTTTTTAGGTATTCAAAGAATTTATTTCTGGATAAAACCACCTTTATATTTGGTAAATTTAAGCTCAAAAAAAATCCAAAAATCAAACATGCCATTAACAAAACAATAATGAAAATGTGTAAAAACAAAGGTTTGGGATTTGCCCAAATTATAAAAAAAAGATAAGAAATTGTACCAAAAAGCAGAGAAACGTACATTTGTAGGCTATTTCCGAGCAAAATTGCCCCGATACTTTGGAGGCGTTTGTCGGTTTTGAGCATCAGTACTTTTCCTGCGTAATCGCCAATCATCATTGGAGTAGCAGTTGAAAATGTAAGTCCAATCAAAACTCCTTTATAGGCTTCCAAAAAACTTATTTTTTCTACTTTTAAAGCTAATTTTTGCCATTTCCATGCTTCAAATGCCCAATTTATTGGCGTGAGCAAGAATATAATTATATGCAAGAATATGTTTTTCGGTAAAAAAATTGTTTTAAAACCCTGTTCAATCTCATCAAAATGCTTAATTTTTGATTGAATCAGCTGATATAATAGAAAAATGACTATTAAAAAAATGATAGTTTTTATCCACCACAGCACTCGACTTGACGTAAGATTTGAGAATTTTGAGTTAATTTGCATCTATGAATCAAGATAAAATAATTTTAGGCGTTGACCCTGGTACGCGTGTGATGGGCTACGGAATTATCTCCGTAAAAGGAAGTACTTTAACGCTCATTCAATACGGTGTTATAAAACTTGACAAATATACTTCACACGAAATAAAGTTAAAGAAAATATTTGAGCGAATCACACAACTAATCACCGAATACCTGCCCGACGAAATGGCCATTGAAGCACCTTTTTATGGTGTAAATGTGCAATCAATGCTGAAATTGGGTCGTGCTCAAGGAGTTGCCATTGCCGCAGCTTTAAATCGTGAAGTACCAATTGTTGAATATCTACCTAAAAAAGTAAAGCAATCGGTAACAGGAAATGGAAACGCCACCAAAGAACAGGTGGCGTATATGTTGGAACATTTGCTAAAAACTAAATTAGAAACCCAGTTTTTGGATGCGACCGATGCTTTGGGTGTAGCAGTTTGCCACTATATGCACGGAAAAACTAAGGCATTAACAGGAAATAGCTCAAAGAAAAAAGGCTGGTCTGCTTTTGTAAGTGAAAATCCGGATAGGATGAAATCTTGAGATAAACCTGCAAGGACTGAAAAGACCTTACAGTTTTTACTAATCAGAGTACCCCTTTCGTACTCGGAAGTGAATTCATCTCGTTCAAATTTCTCTTTACTGCCATTTTGATAGATTTTGCAAAACCTTTGAAAATAGCTTCTATTTTATGGTGTTCGTTATCACCTTCGCATTTGATATTCAAATTACATTTTGAAGTATCCGAAAATGATTTGAAGAAATGATAAAACATTTCGGTAGGCATTTCTCCGATTTTTTCACGTTTGAAACTTGCGTCCCATACTAACCATGGACGACCAGAAAAGTCAATTGCTACTTGAGCCAAAGCCTCGTCCATTGGAAGCAAGAAGCCATAACGATTTGTGCCTTTTTTATCTCCTAAAGCCTTCAAAAACGCTTCACCAAGTGCCAAAGCAGTATCTTCGATAGTATGATGTTCATCAATATGTAAATCACCTTCTACAAAGATCTTCAAATCCGCACCCGAATGTTTGGCTACTTGGTCGAGCATGTGGTCATAAAAACCAAGTCCTGTATGAATCTCAGATTTTCCAGTTCCATCTAGATTTAACTCAATTTTAATTTTTGTTTCCTTCGTATTTCGCTCAATAAACGCAATTCGTTGCGGAAGCTTCAAAAACTCATATATTTCGTCCCAATCATTGCTGATTAACTTTGTAGCTTCATTTTGTTCGGGAGTGAAGCCCTCAATTAGATTATTAGTCAATCCATCAGTTATAAAAATGGCTTTTGCTCCAAGATTTACAGCCAACTGAACATCGGTAGCTCTATCACCAAGTACGTAAGAGTTTGCTAAATCGTATTTATCTGTATCAAAATACTCTGTTAATAAAGCAGTTCCAGGTTTACGAGTTGGCAAATTTTCATGCGGAAAACTTCGGTCGATGTGAATGGCTGAAAAATGAATATTTTCATTTTTCATGGTTTTCAACATCTTATTATGTGCAGGCCAAAAGGTATCTTCAGGGAAGGATTCCGTTCCGAGTCCATCTTGGTTTGTCACCATAATGAGTTGAAAATCAGTTTCTTCAGCAATTTTACGAAGATTTGAGAGTGCTTTCGGGAGAAATTCTAATTTTTCGAGTGAATCTATTTGAAAATCAGTTTTTGGCTCATCTATAATCGTACCGTCACGGTCTATAAAAAGTAGTTTTTGCATTTTCTCTGGTCAAATATTTAAAAATTCAAAATTAGGGAGGAATTTATAGAAAAACTAAAATATAATATTCTAAAAGTATGAAAATAATAGTATATTCAATAAATAATGAAAAATATATAAAATAAAAAATCCGTCATATTTTTAAGAAAATGACGGATTTTACTACTACAAATTCCCTTTTTTCATTTCTTTCACTGCATAATCTGCCGCACGAGCAGTCATTGCCATGTAAGTTAATGATGGATTTTGAGTTGAAGTTGATGTCATTGATGCTCCATCGGTTACGAAAACGTTTTTACAATCGTGCAAAGCATTCCACTTATTCAATATTGAAGTTTTTGGGTCCTTACCCATTCTTACGCCACCCATTTCGTGAATATCCAGACCTGGTGTGCGATTCGAATCATTGGTTCTAATATTTTTAAAACCAGCTTTCGTAAACATTTCGCTCATTTGCTCGAAATAATCTTTGGTCATTTTTACATCGTTATTGTCATAATCGACCGAGATTTTTAATTGTGGAATTCCCCAAGGGTCGAGCAAAGTTTTATCTAAAGATACAAAATTACTTTCTTTTGGAATCGTTTCGCCCATCATGTGTGAGCCAACATTCCAGACATTATTCAAGTATGGGTTTAAAATACCTTTTTTCAAGTCTTCGCCCAAAGCACTTCTATCGTCACGTTGAGAGCGACCAGCCGAAAAACCTGCTGCATAACCACGCAAAAAGTCGGTTTCTTGCTTAAATACATTTCGGAAACGTGGAATATAAGGCGAATTCGGGCGACGACCGTCGGTCATGCTATCTAAATATCCCTCATATTCAGCATTGATTGATGCACGATAATTATGGAATGCAACGTATTTGCCCAATACTCCGCTATCATTGCCAAGTCCATTCGGGAAACGACTCGAAGTAGAATTCAGTAAAATTAGGTTAGAATTTAGAGCTGCTGCATTTACAAAAATGATTTTGGCATAATATTCAATCATTTCTTTGGTGTTCGCATCAATTACTCTAACGCCCGAGGCTTTTCCTTTCTTTTCATCAAAAATGATAGAATGAACAACCGAATGTGGGCGAAGTGTCATTTTTCCTGTTCGAGCCGCCCAAGGTAGGGTAGAGGAGTTGCTACTAAAATATCCACCATACGGACAACCACGCTCGCAAATAGTACGGTTTTGACAAGTACCACGCCCTTGGTCGAAGTGGATTTGCTTGGGTTGGGTAAGGTGAGCCGCTCTTCCCATAATTATATGACGGTCGTTATAGTTTTTCGCTACTTCTTGACTGAAATGTTTTTCAACACAATTCATTTCGTGAGGTGGCAAAAATTCACCATCTGGTAAACTCGCCAAACCATCTTTATTGCCCGAAATTCCTGCAAATTTCTCGACATAACTATACCAAGGAGCAAGGTCAGTGTAGCGAATCGGCCAATCAACGGCAAAGCCATCACGAGCAGGGCCATCAAAATCAAATTCTGACCAACGTTGGGTTTGTCTGGCCCACATCAATGATTTGCCGCCAGTTTGGTATCCACGAATCCAGTCGAAAGGTTTTTCTTGTACGTAAGGATGTTCGGCATCTTTCACAAAAAACTGCTCGGTTCCTTCATAAAAAGCGTAACATTTACTAATAACTGGGTTGGCATCACGCATTTCTTTGGTTATTTGGCCACGATGCTCAAACTCCCATGGTTGTTTCATGGTAGTTGGATAATCGGTTACGTGCTTAACTTCACGTCCACGCTCCAAAACGAGGGTGCGTAGTCCTTTGCCAGTCAGCTCTTTAGCTGCCCAGCCGCCACTGATTCCCGAGCCAATCACGATGGCATCGAATGTTTGTGCTTTTACTGAATCTATATTTATGTTTGACATTTTTTATCGTTGATTTTAAGGATGACTTCGCTCAAAGCGAAGTCTTCCTTTGAATATTATTTTTTTACAGGTACACAGCCGTGATAGCGAGCTGGGGCAAATTCAAAAATTCGTAGGTTCGTCATTACGTATTCCGAGTTGAGATAGCCTTGAATCGTATGGTTTTTTATTAAACGAATAAAACCTTTATCATCAGCGTTCTCCGAATTAGACACTTTGTTTAAAATTTCTAATTTTTGCTTTGAATCGCATTCAATAAAAGTTTTTGAGAAATCTCTTTTTGCGGCGGCATCGACTAAATCAAAGCCTTTTGAGAAAGTTTCTTGCGATTTTTTATCGTAGCAATCTGCCACCATTTTGATGGTAAACTGATGCACATTGAGGTCTTTTGCTCCGAGAGTGTCTGTTTTAGGAATAATCGTTTCGACGATTTCTGCCAGTAGGTTTTCTTGCGATGCTGAAATCTTTAAAGAAGTATTTGTAATAGCTTCTTTGTTCCATGCGTTTGCCCACGAAGGTAGCACTATTGTACCACCAATCGTTAGGGCAATATTTTTTATTGCCGAACGTCTTTGCATTTTGATTAGGATTGAATTTTTAAACAGATACAAATAAAACAATTTTCTTCGAGAAAAAGTATGACTTATTCGTGGTAAGATAAAATTATTTTAAGTTTAGTTAGTTATATATAAGAAATTGGTATTGTTATGATTGAAATTAAAAACAAAACTCCCAAAGAAAATTGAATTTTTGGGAGTTTTAAATCGATTCAAATGAGCCTACTAGACCTTTTTTATTGTAGATGATTCCAGCCTTGTGCTTTGATTGAGGCAGTGCCTCCGTTATTAAGTGCGAGTAAAACTTCGGTTTCTTGTGTCATATATCCGATTGGTAAAACATCACTCATATTCTTGATTTTATCGAAATCTGATTGTTTTACGGTAAATAATAGTTGATAATCTTCGCCGCCATTGAGTGCTGCCGTTATTGGACTAACATTAAATTCGGTGGCTGCGAGCATCGTATAATCTTCAATCGGAAGTTTATCTTCAAAAACCATAGCACCCACGCCTGACTGCGTACATATATGTAATAATTCGGAAGCCAAACCATCAGAAATGTCAATCATCGAAGAAGGAACTACGCCCAATTCGTTAAGTTCGTGAATGATGTCGGTGCGAGCTTCAGGTCTAAGAAGTTTTCCCACCAAGTATTCCTTTTCGGTGAGTTCGGGTTGCATATTTGGGTTTGCCAAATACACTTGTTTTTCTCGCTCTAAGGTTTGTAGCCCAAAATAAGCTGCTCCCAAATCGCCAGTCACACAAAGAATATCGTTGGGTTTTGCTCCGTTTCGGTAAGCAATTTTGTCTTTATCAACAAAGCCTGTGGCAGTAATCGAAATCACAAAGCCCGATGCTGAAGCACTCGTATCGCCGCCGATTAAGTCAACGTTATAGTTGTCGCAAGCAAATTTTATTCCTTCATAAAGTTCGTCGATGGCTTCTACCGAAATTCTATTGCTTAGGCCAATAGTTACTGTAATCTGCTTGGCAATGCCATTCATGGCTGCAATATCCGAAACGTTTACGGCTACTGCTTTATAGCCCAAATGACGCAATGGCGTATAAGAAAGATCGAATTGAATGCCTTCAAATAGAATATCTGTCGTGACCAACATATATTTATCACCGACGTCGATTACTGCAGCATCATCGCCGATGCCTTTGATGGTTTCGGCGTTTTTGTTTGTAAATTTTGATTTGATTCGGTCGATTAAGCCAAATTCGCCGAGTGTATTTAGTTCTGTTCTTTTCATGGTGCAAAATTGATGAAGATTTTAGAATTTTTGCTAAATAAATTCTAAAATCTTCAATTTTATATGAAAGAAGTTAAACTTCGTCGTATAAAAAAAGGTGAACTTTTCAGCTCACCTTTCTTGTATAATATTGTAATAATTTCTTATTGCGTAACTAAACTATAATTATTGATAGTTCCACCTGTTTTTTGACTGGTAGTTGTACGAGTAATATCCAATGCTGTATCTGTTACAGAATTGATAGTGAACTCAATAGTTCCACCCGTGCCTGTTGGAATTGGCGTAAGGTTTTTCAATACTAATTTTGTGTCACCAACTAATTCATACTGACCTGTAAAAGTATTGCCATCAGCTTCTTTTAAAGTAACCGAGGGGGCGATAAGTAGATTTAAGGTAAACGACGAGTAGCCTGGTTTTGTGTTAGATGAGGCACCTTTTGTGAAAACGATAGCACTTCCTTCTTTCACGATATTGGCTGTCCAAGTTTTTTTGATTTTTTCAGAAACAGGCACAACTTGCTCTTTGCAAGAGGAAACAGCAATAGAAACCAAAGATACAATTAGAATGGCAATTTTTTTCATGCGAATATGTTTGTTTGATAGCTTAATTGACAATGATAAAGACATAATTATCAGCAAATATGGTTTAAATATAGAAGAAAAAAAAATGTCATTTACAAGAATGACGTTTTTTTTATAAAAATGTTGTAAATGCCTCAGATATTATTTTTTGAACCCAAAAAAATGCCAAACATGATATTGGTTTATTTTTCCATTTTTTTGCGATAAGTTTTAGGGTTATTATTGGTGTATTTCCTAAATTGTCGATTAAAATTAGATAGGTTTTTGAAGCCTGATTCGTAGCATATTTCCAAGATATTGAGGTCGTTTTCAGTCAACAATTTACAGGCATATTCGATACGGATTTCGTTGACAAACTCAACAAATGTTTTTTGAGTACGAAGCTTGAAATACCGACAAAAAGCGGCTTCCGAAAATCGAGTTTTATTAGCTATTTCGCTCAAATTAATGTCGTTTTTGAAGTTTTTAAGCACATAATTAAATACTTCGTTCATGCGTTCGGAATCTTTTTTACTGACACCCACAATGGCATTTTCTGATAAAAATCGGTACTCTTTTGTGACAGACATTAAGTGTAGGATTTCTATCAAACCCAACATTCTAGCTACCTTATCTGCCTTTAATAAACTTTGTATTTTTTCTTGTATTTTTGTCCTAGTTTCTCCGTAAAATTCTATTCCCAAGTTAGCTGTTTTTAGAAAATATTTTATTTCGTTCATTTCTTCAGATTCAAAAAAATCTTTCCCAAAACAATCAATTAAGAAATGAATCACAATCGAAGCAGGTTTTTGATGCTGATAGCAAGCATCATCGGCACGATACCAATGAGGTAAATTACTGCCTAAAATCGCTAAATCACCTTCTGCATAGTCAGAAACGTGATTTCCCACAAATTTTTTTCCGAAACCTCCGTCACAAAGCACTATCTCAATTTCTTGATGATAATGCCAAGGAGTATCGAAATATGGACTTTCGAAGCGGTCAATCAGAAACGATGAGCCGAACGTAAGCGGTAATTTTTGTAAAAGTGGTTTTTTGAGCATAAAATCAAAATAGTATCGTAAAAATAATATTTTCGAGTGGAATTTATAATTATTCTATTAGTTATTTGTATGATATATGTTTGTATGGATTTTAATAATACTTTATTTGCAGATGTTGAAAGGTAAATCAATCGTAATCATAGGCGGAACTACTGGATTGGGATTTTCGGCAGCGAAAGCATTTGTGCGTGAAGGAGCCAAGATTGTTGTGGTTGGGCGTAAGCCTGAAAGTTGTTTATCGGCCGAATTAGTTTTGGGTAAAAATGGCCGATCAATTGCCGCTGATGCCACCAAAAAAAGCACGGCAAAAAATGCTATTGAGTTATGCATCAGCGAGTTTGGCAGCTTTGATGGACTTTATCATGTAGCTGGTGGGAGCGGACGTAAGTTTGGTGACGGACCGCTGCACGAACTTACGCTTGAGGGCTGGAATAAGACTTTTGAATTGAACCTCACGAGTTTGATGCTTTCTAACCAAGCAGCAGTTCAGAGGTTTTTGGAATTGGGAAAAGGAGGTACGATTCTGAATATAGGTTCGGTTTTGGGCTTTTCGCCTTCCCCAAAATATTTTGTTACTCATGCTTATGCAGCTGCCAAATCGGCAGTTGTGGGTTTTACGAAGTCTTTGGCGGCATATTATGCTTCTCAAAATATCAGAATCAATCTTTTAGCACCCGCTTTGGTCGAAACCCCTATGTCGGAACGAGCCAGTAGAGACGAAGTTATCCTGAATTTTGTAAAAACTAAACAGCCGCTTGATGGTGGAAGAAATGGTCGGCCCGAAGACCTCGATGGTGCTGCCATATTTTTTATGTCAGATGCTTCAAAATTTACAACAGGCCAAACGCTTCAAGTTGACGGTGGTTGGGAAGTTTCGGAAGGGCAATATTTTTAATGTGGAATTAAGAATCATGGTAAAAACTTTAATATAGTTCGATTTTATTAACTACTAAGTGGTCAAATTTGAATAGCCCCAAATGAAATTTAGGGTTAAAAAAGAGTAATTAAGCATTTAACTTAAAAGGGTTAAACTTGTTACATCAGAGTAATTTGCTAAAAAACTACAAACTTAAAAAAATGAAAGTAGCAATAGGTATCGACCTTGGTGGCACAAATGTAAAGGGGGTTTTAATGCGTGAAGATGGAGAAATCTTGAAGCAGCATTATATTCCTACTAAAGATGATGCTGATGGAAAATGGCGAGAAAATGTACTTGAAATGGTCAATTTCTTAAAAGATTATCACTCGGAAACAATCCACCTTATCGGACTTTCGGCACCTGGTTTGGCCAATGCTGATAATAAAAGTATTGCTCATTTACCAAACCGATTATTTGGTTTAGAAAACTTTATTTGGGAAGAATATTTTGGCACAAAAACGCTTGTTTTAAACGATGCTCATGCCGCACTCATGGCTGAAGCCAAGTTCGGAATTATGCAAGGTTATAAACATGCGGTTTTACTCACACTTGGCACGGGCGTTGGCGGTGGAATTATGATAAACGGGCAACTTTATCAAGGATTAAGCCAAATGGCGGGTCATTTGGGGCATATTTCACTCAATGCAAATGATGATGAACTAAGCATTTTGGGAATGTCGGGAAGTTTAGAATATGCCATCGGAAACTATTCGATTGAGCGGCGTTCGATGGGGCGTTTTCAGTCAACGCAAGAGTTGGTAAAGGCTTATTTAAATAATGATTCATTTGCAACTTGGCTTTGGCTCGATTCGGTCAGAAAACTGGCGATAGCCATTGTTTCGTTAATCAATGCTCTTTCGCCCGAAATCATAGTTTTGGCTGGAGGAATTACAACTTCTGGCAATGCCCTATTTAAACCCTTGCATGAATTTATAGGGCTTTTTGAATTTCGACCAAAAGGCAAAATAACAATAATCAAACAAGCAAAATTTGCCGATTTTTCAGGAGCAATTGGTGCGGCTGCATTTATGTTTGATAAACAATAAAATCGTAATCAAAATTCGTAAATCTTAAATTTCAATGAGTTATACCGCCGAATATTTAAAAAAATGTCAAGGTTTAATCGAATCCGTTGCTGCCCAAGAAACACAAATACTGCAAGCCGCAAAACTGTTTTCGCAATCGATTTTGGCAGGAAGAATGGTACACGTTTTTGGTAGCGGACACAGTAGAATTATGGTTGAGGAAATGTGGCCACGATATGGATCGTTTCCTGGCTTTAATCCAATAGTAGAATTATCGCTAACATTTCACAATTTGGTTGTAGGGGCGAATGGTCAAAGACAAGCCATGTTTTTGGAGAATGTGACTGGTCTTGCTTCTCAAATTTTAAGAAATTTCGACCTTTCAGAAGTCGATACCGCTTTGGTGATTTCTTCATCTGGTTGTAATGTCGTACCGATTGAAATGGCAGAAATTTTTCAGAAAAAAGGCATAAAAACCGTCGGAATTATTTCAAAACAACATTCGGAAGCCAGTTTTAGTAAAAAACAAGATGGACGAAAACTCCAAGATTTTTGCGAAATAGTGCTAGACTCTGGAGCTCCCGTAGGCGATGCCATGATTTATGTTGATGGTTTAGAAACACCAGTTTCACCAGGTTCCACGGTGGGTTCTTGCATGATTATCAATAGTATAAAAGCTGAGTTGGCCAATATGCTCACGCAAGCGGGGCATCCGCCTAAGGTGCTGACAGCTGGAGCCTTAATCGGAGCAGAGAAAGCTACCGAGATTTTCCAAGCAGCTTATGATGAACACGCCCACCGAATCTCGAAAATGTATCAAAAAGTAGGTATAGAAAGCTATGTTTCCAAATAAAATTAAAACATAGCCACTGATTTTTTCATTATCAATTTTTCATCACACGGGCAAACCCGTCTTAATTATACATTAAAGATATGCAACCAATTCCCATAAAAACCACCGTAGTTGGCTCGTGGCCGTTTCCGAGTTGGCTTGAATTTGCGTCACAAAACCTAGATAAATTTGGCCCTGCTGATATTAACGAAATGATAGAGGATGCGGTTGTAAGTGCCATTCATGACCAAGTTGTGGCCGGCCTTGATGTTATTACCGATGGTGAACAAACCCGTCTCGACTTTAATTTATCGTTTTACGGTTTCATCAAAGGACTCCAACCCAATCATGAAGAAACCCGAAAATTTGGTTCACCCGCTCACGACCAACGTGGCAAACACACAATTATCGAAACTCTTACTGCTCCGAAAGGCTTAGGTGTGGTAGAGGAATTTAAAAGATTGCAAAGACTCGCCCCCGAAGGAAAAATATTAAAAGCATCAATTCCTGGTCCTTACACACTTTCAGGACGTATGTTACCTGGCGAAATCTATACAGACCGATGGGAAATAACCGAAGCCTTGTTGCCGATTGTAGCAAAAGAATTAGAAGGTTTAGTAGCCGCAGGAGCAAAAGAAATTTGTATTGATGAGCCGTCGATGTCGTGCTATGCTTATAAAGAAGACACCAAAAGATTTGTCGATATTTTTAACCGAACTGTGAAAAATATTGTTGGTAAAACCCGAATCGGTACTCATTTGTGTTTTGGAAATTACAAAGGTCGTTCGGTTGGGAAGAAAACAATTTTGCCGATGCTACCCGATTTCTTAGATTTCACAGTTGATGAATTACACACCGAAATGTGCGTATTGAACTTTGCTGAACTACATTTATTAGAGCGTTTTGCCGAAAAAATGGATGTAGCCGTTGGTGTAATTGATGTAAAAAGTTATTATGTCGAAACTGTTGAAGACGTAAAAGAACGTATCGAAAAATGCTTAAAATACGTTCCTGCCGAAAAACTCGCCATTGCTCCCGACTGCGGAATGTCGCAAACGGCACGCTGGGCAACGAAACAAAAAATAGCCAATATGTGTACCGCTGCCAAACAAATGAGATAAAATGAAATTAATAAAACCAAAACAAAAAAATAATGAACTATTAAACGACATCAAATCATTCAATAACCCAACTGGTTTTAAAGTTTGGTGGTTGGCACAAAGTGGTTTTCTGATTAAATGGCAAGAAAAACATCTACTTTTCGACCCATATTTGTCAGATTCTTTGAGCGTAAAATACCAAAATTCCGATAAGCCTCATTTGCGTATTAGTGAGTTGGTCATTTCGCCCGACCAACTTGATTTTATTGATATTGTTACCTCGAGCCACAACCATACTGACCATTTGGATGCCGAAACCTTAATGCCAATTATTCAAAATAATGCTGGTATAAAATTCGTTATTCCGCAGGCCAATCGGGCGTTTGTAGCTGAGAGAGTTAAGTGTGATTTGAACTTCCCGATTGGCCTGAATGACGGACTCAGTTTTGAACATAAAGGATTCAAAATTACGGGAATTCCAGCGGCACATAATGAAGTTGAGCGAAACGAAAAAGGTGAATGTAAATTTATGGGTTTTATTGCTGAATTTGGTGGCTTTGCAGCTTATCATTCAGGGGATACTCTTTGGTTTGAAGGTTTAGAGGAAATTTTGAAAGCATATAAAGTTGATGTCGCTTTTTTACCCATTAACGGTAATAAACCCGAACGAAAAGTTGCTGGTAATTTAAGTTTTCAAGAGGCAGCTGAATTGGGCAAAATGGCGGACATTAAATGTATCATACCTCATCATTATCATTTATTTGAGTTTAACACAGAAGACCCAGAAAACTTCAAAATTGCCTGTGAAAAATTTGGAACTCCACACAAAATTCTAGAACTTGGCGAAGGATTTGAATATAAAATAATAAAATAGTCATCCAAAGTTCCTGCTCCTGCGGAGAGGAAATTTATAGGTGAGTTTAACACATGAAAAGAAGAAATTTCATAGCCACAGTACCAGTATTAGGTATGATTCAAAAGTTTGAATCTGTAAAAGAGAATTTTCCAATTAGTAGTAATTCCTACAATTGGGGTACTTTTTATGGAAGAGAAAGCAAGCATTGGGGAGGTAATCTGGATGCTGACATGGCCGAGTATGTAAAGACAGGTCTTCAAGCCTATGAGCCAAGTTTAGCAAATGCCGAAGAAGCCACCAAACTGATTGCCGTCTTGAAAAAATATAATATCAAAATGCCCTCAGTTTATATTGGGAGTGTTTTGCATGAAAAAGAAGAGGTAGAAAAATCAATTAAGAATATGCTAGAGATAGCAGAGCTTGTAAAAAAATATGGTACCAAAATTATAGTTACCAACCCAAATCCAATTGCCTGGGGAAGCGACAAACTTAAAAGTGATGAGCAATTGCAAATACAAGCCAAAGCATTGGAGAAAATAGGGGAATCTATGAAAAGAAACGGATTGAAGCTTGCCTATCATACCCACGACGTGGAATTGAGAGCTGGGGCAAGAGAGTTTCATCACATGTTGCAAAACACCTCGCCAGACCATCTATATTTCTGCATGGATGTGCATTGGGTTTATAGAGGCTCTCAAAATTCGCAATTGGCAGTTTTTGATGTGTTAAAGATGTATGGAGACCGCATTATTGAGCTTCACATTAGACAATCAAAAAATGGTATTTGGCAAGAAGTTTTTTCTGGGGAAGGAGATATTAATTACAAACAATTTGCGGTAGAATTGATGAAGAAAAAAGTAAAACCCCACATCGTAATTGAACAATGTCTCGAAAAAAATTCACCCAATACCATGAATGCCGTTCAGGCCCATACTATTGATCTAAAAGAAATAGAAGATACATTTAAACTTGTTTTGCAGCCTTAAATTATGATAAAATTATGTATTCTAGGAGGTGGCTTCATTGGCCGTTTCTATGCAGAATCTCTCATTGGTCGCCGCGGAAAAGATGAGGTCAAAGTAATTTATGCCCGAAGAGAAGAAACAGCAGTTCGTTTTGCCAAAGACTATAATGTGCCCCATTATTTTACAGATATGGAGGCGGCCATTGCCCATCCAGAGACAGAAATGGTGATTATTGCCCTACCAAATTATGTACATGAAGAGGCAGTGAATCTATGTGTAAAACATAAAAAAGCGGTGCTTTGCACAAAACCATTAGGTAGAACAGCAGCGGAAGCACTTCGTATGACCCAAGCCTGTGAGGAGGCTGGAATTTTTGCTGGATATTTAGAAGATCTTTGTTACACCCCAAAATTCTCAAAGTCTTTGGCAAGTGTAAAAGCCGGAGCCATTGGAAGAGTTTTGTGGGCAAAATCTCGAGAAACCCACCCTGGGCCCCATTCTGATTGGTTTTGGGATATGGAAAAAGCAGGCGGTGGTGCCATTGTTGACATGGGCTGTCATTGCATAGAAATCTCACGGAATTTTATAGGAAAAGATATTTTGCCCGTAGAAGTAATGTGTTGGGCAGATACCCAAGTAAAACCCATTGATGCCGAAGATCATGCCATTGGCTTGGTCAAATATGAAAACGGAGCCATTGGACAGTTTGAAGTATCGTGGACATTCCGTGGAGGCATGGATCTGCGAGATGAAGTGATGGGAACCGAAGGTACAATTTGGGTGAATTCTTGGCTAAGGACTGGTTTTGAGATGTTTACGAGTGGAAACACAGATGGGTATTTGGTAGAAAAAGCAGAAAGCTCTTCGGGATGGCAGTTCCCTGTTGGAGACGAAGCCCACGAGCTAGGCTACACGAGTATGTTTATTGATATGTTTGAGGCTTATGAAAAAGGTACTCAACCGCAAGAGACATTTTATGATGGATATGTAGTCAATGCCATCATTGATGCGGCTTACAAATCGGCTAAATCCAAACTTTGGGAGCCAGTTCAGCTAACCGAATGGCGTGGACAAGTTGGTGTAAAAAAGCCATCAGTTTTTACCGAATATGATGCTGATAATTGGTTAATCAAAGAAGAAATTTTGCCAAACGGAGATAAGAAAGTTATATTAAAGAAGAAAATAACGGGCGAAATCCTTGAACTGGAAACTTGGAAAAAGGTTTGAAAAAAATAATGAAAGGAGCAGATTGTTTTTTTTTGCTCCTTATAATAACTTGATTATGTCTTAGGGATTAACTTTCATTTTATCTACAAAACAAAGTTTTGTTGCCAAATTCATTCTGAACGAGATAGAGTCTGAAATCAGAGTAAATAGATATTGATTATATATGAAATATTGGTGCAGAATCTACGATTTCTACCTAATTTAATCATCAAATATCCTTTTATTTTACTTCATTTTATTATAAAATGGTTAAATAATATTTTAGCCTTAGCTTACTTTGGGCATAGTTTTTGATTACGTAATCGTTGATATTAAACATTACCCAAAAACTTTTTATTTAATACGAATTTGTAACTTTATGGACATAATTGAACTCATCAAAGACAAATTGACTGATTCTGTAATAGAGAAAGTTAGTATCTTTCTGGGCGAACACCCAGAAAATATAGTCTCTGCCTTAAATAGTTCTGTACTGATTTTATTGGGAGGAATTATGAGAAATGCTTTAAATGACGAAAATACAATTAAAGTAATGAATATCTTAAGGGATGGTGGACATACAGGTGAAATTCTTGACGATTTGCCAAATTTGCTTGAAAATTTTGATAAAACGCAGCTTTTAATTACAATCGGATCTAATATTTTTAACCATTTTGCGGGGGGCAATAGTAATTCCATTATAGAAAAACTATCAGCACTGACGGGTATTCGCAAAACTTCTGCATCTTCAATGGTGGGTTTGGCCGCTCCATTAGTTTTTGGTGCACTGGGCAAAGTTGTCATTAAAGAAGGACTTGGTGTATCAGGTCTGACAAGACTTTTGGCCGACCAACAAGAGTTAGTTTTTGGAGCCTTACCGCCTGCCATTGCCAATCAATTGAATTTTAAAAGTTCAATAATAAAACCAGAACACGAGGAAAAGCCAAAAGAAGTAAAAATTGAATCAACCAAAAGTAAAGGAATATTATCTTGGATACCTTGGGTATTAATAAGTTTAATATTTTTGGCAGGGTTAGCATATTTTTGGAAATATCGCAAAGGCGTTAATCCAGCCGACCTAACAACAGAAGAAGGTGTTTTTTTGAAGCAAGATTCGATAGCGACAGATAATGGTTTTTCGACCATATCTCCGAGTGATTCAAGTACTAATTTTACAAATACTGAAGTAGTAAAACCTGCTGAAGAAGTAAAAACATCAAAAAAAGGTGCAGTAGAAAAACTAAAAGTTGAAGAGCCAAAAAAAATTGAGGTAATAAAGCCCGAACAATCTAAGGTAAAAGAAACACCGAAGGATATTTTGAGTGAAAATGTATCGTCAACTGATAGTGATATAAATCAGCAATTGAAAAGCAATAAGTCATGGATAAGCCTGAATACTAATTTTGAGAATAATAGTGCAGAAATTAGCTCAAAAGGTGATTTGGATGCAGTTGTAAAGTACTTAAAAGGAAACCGTAATTCAAAAATTACGATTGCAGGTGGCTCACAAAGTTCAAAAGGAACCCTTGGAGAAGACCGTGCGTATGCCATCAGAGAGGTTTTACTTGAAACAGGCGTCAGCGAAAACCAAATTTCGGTGCAAAGTTCATTAGTAAAAGATGTTGACGCAAAAGTGGTTTTGAAAGTGAAATGATTTTTACATTGAAACATCTAATCTCAACATTTAATATTATATTCAATATTGGCATTCAATTTCATTGATGGTTTAAAACACAATTAAACTGAATGTCAATATTTTTTATAAATACTTTAGGCCGCCAATTCTTTCAAAGCAGCAATAAATTTATCCAATTCGGCAGTAGAAGTATAAACATTTGGCGTAATTCGGCAGCCTTGCACATTGGCGTAATCTATGGCAACCGTCCAAATTTTATAGTTATCAAGTAGTGTTTTTGCCAAATCGGCAGGTTTCATAGTCTTGATTCCAACGTTAGCAATACCGCAGGCACGTTGAGCATTTGATGGCGTATTTAGCACAATGTTTGGTATATCTCGTACTTGTTTAGTCCAATATTCTTGAAGGAAACGCAGCCTTGCTTCTTTGCGTTCGATGCCGATTTTCTGGTGAAAATCAATGGCTTTGCTTATTGTGAGGTCGGTATGCACAGGGTGTGTACCCGTATGATTTAATTTCCTAATGTCATCATCCTGGTATCCAATATCGCCAAACATCTGCCAAAGTTTGCTGATTTTGTCTTTTTTTACGTATAAAAGTCCTGCACCGAGAGGCACACTGAGCCATTTGTGCAAGCTGCTTCCGTAATAATCACAACCCAAATCGCTGATTTTATAATCAAGATGTGCCAAAGCATGAGCTCCATCAACCATCACATCAACACCTTTGGCATGAGCCATATCGCAAATTTTTCGGATGGGTAAAATCTGTCCAGTTATATTTATCATATGACAAACCATCAACAGGCGAGTTTTAGGGGTTATTGCTTTTTCGTATATTTCAACAATTTCCTCATCAGATTTTGGATGATTCGGAATAGATATAATTTTATTTACAATACCATAACGGCGGGCTTGCAGCTTAAACATATCAAGCATTGCGCCGTAATCTTGCATGGCCATTACGGCTTCATCGCCTGCTTTCCAATCGTATCCTGCAATCACGGTATCGAGCGATTCTGTTGTATTTCTCGTAATGATTAATTCTTCCATCGAACACCCCGCCAATGCTGCTAGTTTTTTGCGAGCTTCGGCTTTATCATCAAATTGTCGAGTACGCATATAGTAAGATGCTTGAAAATTTATTTCTCGCACATTCGTCATAAATGCTTCTAGGGTTTCTTCTGGAGCAAAAGAATAATAGCCGTTTTCGAGATTGATATAATCGGGTTTAATTCGATATGATTTTCTGATCTCTGACCAAAAATCTTCATTTTGAGCTAATTCATTTGGTTTTTTTTGTTCAAATTTCGCCAGAGTTTTGTCCAAACATTTTTCAAAAGGAGGTAGTGTAAGGCTTGCGGCAGTTAGGGTTTTTATAAATTGACGTTTGTTCATTATAAATGAAAGTTTTAGTATTTGTTGAAGGTAATGATTTTATTTGTAGTTTTCAATTTACCATAAATGCCCCGCGGAAACGGAAGATATTTGAAAAATAGTACGCACAATTTTAACGGTGTTCAACGAAAATCTGTGATTAAAAAACGTTTTAGTTTTAGTATTTTTAATTCAACTCAAAAAATCATTTTATCAATAATTATTACAAAGTCATAAAATACTTTTTTCGCTCATCACTCATTTTTTCGATGGCATATCTGAGAGCTGTGCGAGGGATTTTGCCAATATTATGCTCCAAGAAATCCTCTACTTGTTCTTCTGCACCTTTTTTCCATGCTTCACGCAACATCCATCCGACGGCCTTATGAATCAAATCATGCTTACTTGAGAGAAGAATTTCGGAAATTTTAAGGGTATCTAAAAACTGTTTTTTATTAATAAAATAGTGCGTAGCAATGATTGAAATACGTTGAGTCCAAAGATTCTCAGTACGAGCCATATTGTATAAAATATCACGGTTACTATTAAATAAATAAAAACCCACAACATCTCTTGCCGAGCAATCGACTAAATCCCAGTTATTGATTCGGTAAGTATTATCTATATAAAAATTAAATATTTCGGTGAGTTTCTGACTTGTTTTAGCTTTTTTCATTTGTTCAACTAAAATTATCAACGCAGCCATTCTATATTCGTGAACTTCATTGTCCAATAATTCCTGCAATTTATCAAATTCCAACGAAAGGTATTTCTTACAAATTGCTCGTAAATCAGGATTTGTCACACCTATAAAAACATCGCCTTCTCCATATTGACCCTTACCAGTTTTGAAAAACCTCGCAGAAATTTTGGCTCTTTGGGAGCTTGCAATTGCTTGTAATTCGTCAGTAATTTTACCCATACCTATTGCGAAATTAAGCTTCGATTTGTTCAATAAAAGAATAAAAAAGGGTTTTCTGTTTTGAAGGGAGTCCTAACAAATTAAATTTAAAAATAGGTATTTTTTAAGAATTACCACCAATAAAAATAAAAAAAGGCTACGGATAATCATCCATAGCCTTTTGCAGTAATAAATCCACACAACTTTAATTCAAATATATATACTTTAATTGAATTATGCAAGTAACAATTAGTAAGAAATTATTAAAAAAATAATTTTAGTGCTATTTTTTGTTTGTATTATGCTATAATTTTGTGGAGACTAAACCATAAGAAATTTTGTCAGTTTATCGGAGAAGTTTTCAAATTATCAAAGATAAAAATTTCATAATACTTGTTTGCTATTATTTTCATTCAATATATTTGAGAAAAAATTCATCAAATGACAATTGATTCGCACCAACATTTTTGGACCTTCGACCCTATCCGCGACTCTTGGATTACTGATGATATGTCGGTTATTCAACGAAATTTTTATCCCGAAGATTTACAAGCTACTTTGCAACAAAATGGAATTGATGCTTGCGTAGCCGTGCAAGCCGACCAAAGTCTTGGCGAAACAAGATTTTTGCTCGATTTAGCCGCTAAAAATGATTTTATAAAGGCGGTTGTCGGTTGGATTGATCTCCAAGATGATGCAATTGATGAACAACTAAGTGAATGGAAATCAGAGAAAAAATTGGCAGGTTTTAGGCATGTCCTACAAGCTGAACCTGACACAGAATATATGCTACGTCCAAGTTTTTTGCGGGGAATATCGAAGCTAAAAAATCATGAATTTACTTACGATATTCTTATTTTTCCGAAGCATTTGGCAACTGCCCAAAAATTTGTGGCTCAATTTCCTTATCAGCCTTTTGTGCTTGACCATATCGCTAAGCCATTCATAAAAGCTGGGTTGATTGATGAATGGAAAAGAGATATTAAATCTTTGGCGAAGTTTGAAAACCTGCAATGTAAAGTATCAGGAATCATTACCGAAGCAGACTGGAAAAGCTGGACTTATGAACAGATAATACCCTTTTTAGATATCGTTTTTGAATCTTTTGGAGTGGAAAGAATCATGTTTGGCTCAGATTGGCCAGTATGTTTAGTTGCTGGCGATTACAGCCGAGTAAAAAAAATAATTGAGACCTACATGAAAGATTTTTCTGTATCAGAAAAAGCCAAAGTTTTTGGTGAAAACTCAGCAAGGTTTTATGGAATTATTGAATAATTATATTTCTAAAATAAGATAATTCAAATGAAACAATATTAATCGAAAAATTGAAATGATGCAAATATTGATTTTAGTATTTTTAAGCTGTGGCGGATGTTCTCTTCTTTCGAATCGCTATCGATTGGTTAGTTTTTACTTTAAAAATCCTACTTATCCACATTTCAACAAAAGAAAATCAGACTGCTGATGCGTAAGTGGATAGAAAAACTTACAGTAATAACAGTTTTATTATAAATAATCAAAGTATAAATCTAAAGGGCGAACCGTATCATGTCATTTGTCTCATTATTTAGCCATAAATATTTAAGTAAAAGTCTCTTGTTTAATAAATTATTCCAGATAGCATTAAGAGACTTGAATTCAATTTAGTCATTTAATATATTCATAATTTTTAACCCTTTTTTAATATTAAAATAAAAATTAATATATTTGAGGAAGTATTCAAAATCTTAATTCTTCAACAAAAAAACTTAATTTTTATGAATTGTAAGTTCTATCTATCAAAGTCAAGGTACTTAATGGTACTTTTCCTTTTATTATCTTTCGTGACGTTTGGACAAAGCTCAATCGTTGTCACAGGTAAGGTAACAGACGGAAATGGTGAATCAGTTATTGGTGCAAGCGTTGCCGTAAAAGGAACAACTAAAGGTGCAAGTACAGATGTGAGTGGTAATTTCAAAATTGAAGTGCCAAGTAGTTCAACTGTTCTTGTAGTTTCATTTGTTGGTTATGATACGCAAGAAATTGTGGTCGGAAACAAAACTAACTTCAATATTGTACTAACTTCAAAAGACAATGTCTTGGAAGAAATGGTTGTGATTGGTTATGGTACACAAAAGAAATCAGATTTAACTGGTTCAGTTGGTGTTGTAAAACAAGATCAATTATTGGAACGCCCTGCGTCATCTTTGAATCAAGCTCTATCGGGCAGAATGGCGGGCGTGCAAGTTAACACTAATTCTGGTCGCCCTGGTGGTCGTACAACCATCCGTGTGAGAGGTTTTAGCTCGATCAACTCTTCTAATAATCCATTGTATGTAGTTGATGGTGTTATGCTTCCACAAAACAACCAGGCACAATTTAGTTCGGCGATTGACTACATCAATCCTAACGACATTGTTTCGGTTGAGGTTTTGAAGGATGCTTCTTCTACCGCAATTTATGGAGCAAGAGGTGCCAATGGTGTGGTCTTGATAACAACTAAAAAAGGAAAAGCCAACGATGGTCAAGTAACTTACAACTCGGATTTTAGTGCAAATACGATTGGAATCTAGCCCGATAAAAAGTTGGACACAAATTAAAGTATAAATTTTAAATTTGTGTTGTTATGGGTAAACATCAAAAATCATGGAGTCAGGAGGAAAAGCTGACCATTGTAAAGT